>JGI20171J29575_12612635_pt1 | contig 22392 bp, 13 predicted proteins | sample TergutNc150P4_FD_29575 | JGI IMG/M metagenome (IMG submission 29575)
AAAAGGTGGTGACGCGGGTATAAAAACTTCATCCTTTCACGCATAATCGGTGCGCGGAGTGGGTGGAGCATCATGCTCCTAAAAATGAAAACAAATAAAAAATATAAATCCACCCTGTTTACCGCAATTTTCAGCGATGATAAAGAAATTATACCACTTTACAATGCGCTTACAAACAGAAATTATAGTGAAGATACAAAAGTAGAAATCAAAACTTTACCGGATGTTTTGTATATGGATTATCAAAACGATCTTTCTTTTGTAATAGACGGAAAGTTTGTTGTTCTGATTGAGCATCAATCTACAATTAACGAAAATATGCCTCTTCGGTTACTGATGTATATCGCGAGAGTTTATGAAAGCATAGTTGAGCACCGCAAACTGTATTACACAAACAGGTTTAATATACCTAAACCAGAATTCATTGTTCTATATAACGGCACCGCAACTTATCCGCAGGAAACAGAGCTAAAGCTTTCCAACGCTTTTATGGAGCTTTCAGACGGAGAAATCCCCAATCTTGAATTGATTGTTAAAGTAATTAATATTAATTACGGCCATTCTGATAAAATACTTCAAAAAGATAAAACCTTGGAGGATTATAGTTATTTCGTATATCTAGTAAGGGAATATCAAAAAACCGGTCTTGACCTTGACACAAGTGTAAAAACAGCGATTAAAGATTGTATAAATATCGGCAGGTTGAAAAAGTTTTTAGAAGAAAACAGTTCGGAGGTAGTCAATATGTTATTCGGTGAATGGGATTATGCTACAGCTATAGAGGTTGCTAAAGAAGAAGGCGAAGAGAAAGGCATAAAGAAAGGTATAGAGAAGGGTGTAGAGAAAGGTATACAAATAGGTGAGAAACAAGGTGAATCTAAGCTCACTGCCCGTTTGCTTTCCGCAAAAGAGATGCTTCAAAAAGGAATCTCCCGCAATGAAGTACAGAAAAAACTAAACCTTGATTCTCAACTAATGCAGCTTCTCTGACTTTGAAATCAGAAACACAAGAGGTAATCAATATGTTATTTGGCGAATGGGATTATGCCACAGCTATAGAGGTTGCTAAAGAAGAAGGCGAAGAGAAAGGCATAAAGAAAGGTATAGAGAAGGGTATAGAGAAAGGTGTAGAACAAGGTATACAAATAGGCGAGAAACAAGGTGAATCTAAACTCACTGCCCGTTTGCTTTCCGCAAAAGAGATGCTTCAAAAAGGAATCTCTCGCAATGAAGTACAGAAAAAACTAAACCTTGATTCTCAACTAATGCAGCTGCTCTGACTTTGAAAGCATAAACACAAATGGACCATCCCGATTAGGTCCATGCCAAAATTTTACCTGAAATAAGCCGGGGGTTGCCATATTCAGTCTCTATTCAGTGGCTAAAACCCCACGGCTTTGGAGCCTCTTTACGAAAAGGGGCCTTTTTATTTGAAAACACTCCGCTAAAGTTATATCTTGAAAAACACAAGCTGACGGTTCTGTTTTGTTTTTATGCCTAAATGCCAGAGAAAGCGTTCCTGTTTTTCAAAGTAACTCACCTGTAATAATTATTCGCCGCGTTTGTTCAGATAAAATCTTTTTGTCTTGTAAAGAAATAAAATTAATCCAGAACCTAATATAAGACATAAATACTTTGTAACATTATTTTCGTCGCTTGTCTTAGGAGATTGAGGATAACCCTGAGAACCACCTCCTGTACCATTCTTTACAGCAGTATTATTCTGTTCGTTAACACTGATTTCCTCGCTGTCTTCTATGCTGTTTTTTGTGCCGCTTTCATTACTTTCTGTGCTGTCAGTTTTGCCTTCTGTGACACTTTCCGTGCTGCTGTCAGTTCTGCTTTCTGTGACACTTTCCGTACTGCTGTCAGTTCTGTTTTCTGTGATACTTTCCGTGCTGTCTTCTGTGCCGCTTTCCGTGATGCTTTCTGTGCTGCTTTCCGTGCTGCCCGGTACGGTAGGCTCACTCGTTTCAGGCTGCCAATCGGTATGATACCCGGCATTAACCTCAGCTTCCAGAATATCTGGACCGATTTTAATAACGTCACTGATGGTTCCGCCTTCGATAATATTTGAACCTATGATATCGGAAGCGTTAGGTACGTAGGTTGTTAAATTATAGTGTTCAGGATTTAAAACTTTAATTTTATATTCCCCGCTCCGGTAAACAGTCATTGTGTATTTACCGTTCGAATCGGTAACCGCTTCAATTGGATTTCCAGCCGGATCCTCTACCGGATTTCCGTCAAGATCCACAAGCAATACTTTATGATTTGCAAACACTCCGTCGCCGTCATCATAAATACCGCTTCTGTCAATGTCTTTAAAGACAATACCGCGTATCTTATATTTATAAATTCTTGCGCCAATCTTAGTAGCTTCGAAATAGTCAATATTGTTGAGAGAAATTGCTGTGGAGTTATACGACATGTCCCCGTCCTGCAAACTAATATCAGCATCACTTTTACATGGCAAATGAAATGAAACAACTGAATTGTTTTTTAGTACATTTCCCGAATTCAGAACAATTTTTATTCCTTTTGCCAAAGAATAATCTGTCATAGATGTTACCCAATTGGCGCTTGAAACGTATGTACTCATATCTGCCGCAGGCAAAGTGGTAGTATAGTAAGCGGTATATCCTTCCGGTATTTCCGCAGGACCTGCCAATAAAACATTATATTGCGAATTCCTGTTTTTATAATTGCCATCGTTGTCAACAACAAGCGTTTGATCATCCTTGTAAGGCAGTACGTCAACAACAGTCAAATCAGTTGAATCAAGAGGAGAATAATTCGCGATCTTAATGTTGTATTTTATATCATCATCAATTTCCGTTCTGCCGTATCCAGGCATGACAGTATAATTTGAATCAAGGCAGCCTTTAACAAATTTCGTTGTAATCACTTCTTTAGGCGGTATATATGTGATTTGCGAAGAAGCTGAAGAGAATAATTCAGAAAGATCACCGTTGTTATTCAGATCCATTTCATCCTCAACACCGTTGAACGGCAATACAACAAAATTTATTCCGTCACTCGATGAGGCGTTGTTGGCATATACAAAATAAGCATGGTTTTCATTTACACCGCTTTCAGCTTGAATTGTAACTTGCACCGAATAATTAATCCTCAAATAACCGGAGCCTAAAGAATCAAAGGAAGACTGATTCCCAGCTAAAGCTTTGACGAATCTCCATATAAGCGCGGTCCTTCCGGTTCCTTTGAAATTCCTGACAATTTCAGGTTCCTCCGACGATAAAGCATCTTTGCATCCCTGTGCGTAAGCGGCGCTGGCGCTGGATTGGACATAGTCAAAGCCAAGAGGCAATAAGTCCACTATTGCCTGTGCGTCAATATAATCATCCGCGTGAAGAGGAGCATAATCCGAATGTGTTTTTACCAATAGGGAGTAATCAATCACATTATTTACAAGTACGTTTTCTCTGTGTACTGTTTTTGATATTTGCGCTCTGGGATTATAAGCATGAAAAATGACATAAGCGTAAGCGTTTGCTGTGAATTTAACCGTATCTTCGCCAGAATAGTTTCCTGTAACGTCCATATAACTCCACATATATTCAACTGCTGAAGTATGCGTATTCTCAGCGTCAATAAAGCTTGAATGAATCGTAAACCTCACTGTTTTATTGGACAGCAAATAACTTCCTGAGTCCGATTTTATAACGATCCTTGCCGTTCCCTCCGGAATGTTAAATGTTCTCGACTCGTTTAACGCGACCTTTGACGCAATTTTAGTAGTGATGCCATTTGCGTTAATTGCCTCAATTGTAACTGTACCGGAAAAATTGCCGGTTTCACCGAGGATATCAATACTTGTGTATTTTAAGCGGCTGTCAAGGTTATAGTCAGTAATAACCATATTTTCGAAATGATTTGTGCCGTAGTTAGACACAGAAAGATACCATTGTATATCCTGCTTTTTAGATTTCAGGTAGTCATATACAGTGCTTATATTGGCAGATTTTGATATCCAGATAGGACTTCTAATCGGTTCAACATTGGTCAGCTTAAAATTAACCTTCCCATCAACGGTTATTTCAGATTCATTTTCTGATTTGTTATCTGGGATGAAGGTTATCGTATTAAAGTTTGTATATGTATCAATAGTATTTTGACCGGGAAAACGCAGCTTCAGCGCGGCCCCGTAGCGGGAAAGAGCCGCGTTCCCGTATAAAGTTATCTTTTGGCTGGATGTATATTTTGCTGTTCTGGTTTCAGGGTCGTATATCCAATTTGGATTATCCGATTCCAAAAAAACCGCGCCTTCAGGGATGGTATCGGTTATAACAAATCCTGAAACTTTCCTGCCGCCTAAATCAGCCCTTGAAGTACGCGAATAAGATTCCGCGAAAAAATAAAAGGTGACGGGTACGGAATCATCTGTGCTGATAAGATCTAAATTGCTTGAAATAGAATCGTCCGTGCTTACGGAATCATCCGTACTTATAATATCCGGCGCGGGTCCGCCGTAAGCGGTATATGTACCGCCGCCATAATAAATTATGTTATCTTTATCAAGAATACCCTTGTGTCCGGAAAATTTAGTAATTGTGTAGATTAAGCTCAGCGGTTCCGCGTCGGCTATAAGCATTCCTTCACTGTCATAAAGCTTTGCGGTTATGGGCAAAACATATCCATCCGGCGTATCATACGGGGTGTTGTCAATGATTATAGGTATTGACATGGTAGTCCCACCCGTTAGTTGGGTAAATTTATAGGTAATTGTGATCGTCCCGTTTTGGTTGTCAATCGTTTTGGAAATTTGTGAGCTCATGTCCGAAGGATTAATAGACGGTGTGAATTTAGAAGGCATTGTGACTGTAACAGTGGGATTTGCTATCACATTTTCCGCGTCAGACATGTCAATCAGCACATCAATAAAAGCCTGCTGGCCCGTCAGGTATTCCGGTTTTTCTCCCATGCTTGTCTGAATAGCAAATTTAGTGATTTCTGACTCGCTTGCCGATACTGCTGTTCCTATAAACGATATAATCTGAAATAAGAACAATGCAATCAGCAAAAATGTAATCATTATTTTGTGATATCTTTTAAGTTTCATCTTGAAAATTCCTCTCAATTATTTTTTTGGATATAAATCCTCGCCCCTTGAAATGTAACCCGGTATGGTACTAAGAGCCTGTCTAAAATAGATTGACGTTTTAAGATTATACCTTATTAAGCTTAAATCTTTGAGAATCGTTTCCGTTGTCAACCCACTGTATAATAACCGGTCTGGTGTCGGCGCTTGCGTTGTAAATGTCTGCGTTGCTGTAAATGTCTAATGCTTTGCCAGAAGACTTGTTAATAAATTTGTAATTTCCGTCCGCACACTTATAAACATACCACCGTTTACAGGAATAACTGTCACTCCAATCATATTGTATTATAGTACCCCCGTTTTCTGAGTAGCTTCCGCCAACTTCTAAGGGTCTTCCGCTGTGGACAGGCGTTATTTTATATGTTCCGTCACTTAACCGCTCAAATTTAAATTGTTGATTTGAGCTGTTGCTGCCTTTCTGATGAATGGTTGGCTGTATACCGTTTTCTGTCAATTCATATGGGATATCAAAGACCTTGCCCGGATATGACTTGCTTTCGATATTGTATGTACCATCCGGTATGTTGTCACTGGGAAGAATGTCTGTTGAGAGCTTGATGAGGTTAAACATCTGTTTATTAGTCCCGTTATCATCCCGCTGTACAATAAATGTTTCATCATAGCCTGTATCCGCGCCGGAGACGTCCAGCGCTTTGCCGGAATGCTTGTTAATAAATTTGTAATACCCATCTGAACATTCATAAACATACCACCGCTTATAGGAATAAGTGTCACTCCCTCCCCAATAGTATTGTATTACGGCGGCTCCGTTCTCTGTTCTGTTGCCGCCAACTTCTAATGGTCTCAAACTGTGAATAGGTGTTATTTTATATGCTCCATCATTTAACCGTTCAAAACGAAAGCGCTGATTTGCGGTTTTATCACCTTGCTTATGTATAACTGCCCGTACACCATTTTCTGTACGGCCATCTGGAATGTGAATAAATTTATCCGGAGATGATTTGCTTTGGATATTGTATACACCGTTGGGTATGTAGTCACCAGATATATTTAACTTATTTAGCGTAAATCGCTGAGAATCGGATCCGTTATCTGTCCACTGAACCATATATGTCCAGTTATCGGTTTTTCCGTCATTAAGATCTAATGCCATGCCGGAATTCTTATTAATAAACTTGTAATTTCCGTCCGCACACTTATAAATATACCACCTTTGACATGAATATTCATGCAAATCCCATTGCGATACCGGGGCTCCATCGTCCTTGCGGCTGTTACGAACTTCTAATGGTTTTCCGCTGTGAACAGGGGTTATTCTATATGTCTCGTCATTTAACCGCTCAAATTTGAATTGTTGATTTGGATTGTTACTTTGTTTTTCATAAATCATTGCCTGTACACCGTTTTGTGTCCATTGGTTTGGAATATCAAGAACTCGATTTGGTGATAATTTGGGGTGTATGTTATATATACCATTTGCTATGTTGTCACTGGGCAGGTCTTTTCCTGTTACCGTCAATGTGTAAGCGCCGGTTTCCGCGCCATAACAGCCTCCCGCAATATAATATTTCTGTCCGGATGTAAGCGCATAAGTGATCGCAAAATTACATGTTCCGCTGCTGTCGTCGTTATATGCTATTTGAGATTTGCTTGAATTATACAGCCATCCATAAGGATCATAGTTTCCGCAGCTGGAGCTCGCGAATGTGTATGAACCTGTTGCCGGTGCGGTAAACACATAATATCTCTTTTGGTTAGCTGCGGTGACATTCACGCTGACAGGCGTATTGAGGTAAATAGGCAAGGCTCCATCAAATGTTGTGTTCTCTTCCGGTGTTACCGTGTAAACGCAAGCGGCTGTTTTCGTACCAGCGGCGTCAGATGTTTTAGCTGTAATAGTCGCTGTTCCTGTTGCTTTAGCTGTAACTTTTCCTGTGGAATCAACCGTTGCAACCGCTGTATCGCTTGAACTCCATGTGACAGTATTATATGTCGCGTTTGAAGGCGTGACAGCCACAGTCAGCTTTTCACTTTCCCCGATTTTTAGCGCGGAAGATGATTTGTTTAATTTGACGCCGGTCACATCGATAACATCTGTCATGACATAAAGCGCGTTATTAATTGTTTGAAAAACGTCATATTGAATATAGCCGTAGCCTGACGCGCCCCATCCGGTTCCCCAGGAATTTAAAATTTTTAACGTTGAGTTTGCATCGTTATAGCCGACTACGCAAATCGCGTGGTTTCCGCGATATACTCCGCTGACTATAGTTTGTATCGGATTACTTGGAGTAAGCTTGTCAAAGGAAGTATATACCCTTATGGAAGCGACAACAGCATTGCCGGACGCAAGCGCGGCTTTGATATCTGAAATAGATCCGGTCTGTAAATAGTTCCATGACAACGCTTTGTATTTGCTTGCGGCGGTTTTCTGTGCGGAGGTAGGCTTTGTTTTGTAATCCTCTTGATTGTAGGGCATGTCAGCTAACGCGGCGCAGCCCTGATTGACTAAAAGGTCAAACGCGTCAGAGGTATAAGCTCCGCCATCATTGCCTTGAACGATTTGATTATAGATATACGCGGGGCTGAATTGATGGTCCGTTGCGCTAACCGACCAGTTACGCTCTATTTTTTCCTGATATGTTTTATAAGCATAACCGACTGCCCACCCAACGCAGCTGCCTTGACTGCCTTGATTCCCTACAGGAGGGCAATTATTTAGAGAAAGATCTACTGACGGCGGTAAACCGGCAAGCTGAGATTGATCAATGGGCGGCAAAACTTTCGCGGGGTCTATGGATTCTGTAAGGCAGCCCAAGGAATATGTTGGTGTGGTTTCCGCAGAACCGATCATTTGAAAGAAAGACATCATCAGGATGAACGCTAGAATTGCTGATAAAGCTTTAGTGATCCTTTTATTTTTGAACATTCTAAATTCCTCCGTTTATAAAATGATTTTTGAAATAGTTTAAAAACATTAAGATACAATATTATTTAGATTATTGAAAATTTCGTATCAAACTTTTGTTTGTATAATTTATAAATAGAAACAATCACATCACCCCCTCTCAGACTTGACATAATTAGCAGCAACAGAACGAATTGGATTATACCGCTTTATTATGATAATACAAACAGATTTAATTTTTGTTGACATTATATAGATCCTTAAAAATAAAAAAAGTTGCAAATAATTTTTAAAAAATTATAAAAAAGATCCGCCCATAAAGGGCGGAAAATAGAAACCATTATTTAGTTGCGGTTCTGTGAAAAATCATTGTACAATTTTGATATTCCCCGCCCCCCAAGAACCGGGAGGTTCACCGTTGCCTTCCTGATGAGCGTTAAAATCTTGAAATGTCATACCGGCTTGCTCTGCGTTTATATAAAGGGCAGTCATACCGTTTTTACTGAATTTTATACACAAGGGATCCTTAATTTTCGTTAATTTACTTATATCAAGCTCAGTAATAGAGTTTTCGTGACATTCTAAATTAGACAGAGCAGCGTTATTACTCAAATCTAACTCTGTCAGCAAGTTGTTATTGCAGTAAAACAGGTCTAACTTTGTATTGGCGCTTACTTCCAGTGATTTTAATTGGTTGAAAGAACAGAACAGCTGTATCAATTCAGTGTTGTTACTTACAATCAGTTCCTCAAGGCTGTTGCTACTGCAGTCTAAGTAGGTCAATTGAGTGAAATATTCGATCCCCGTCATATTGGAAATATTTTTACTTGGTACCTCAATTTTATTTATTTTTTCGATATCCGGCTTTGTGAAATAATCTTGTCCACCAGGCAATAGGTCATCCACTACGTATGACCTGAAATTTTCATCTGGAAAGAAGGTCTCTGTTACCGGAAGCACAAGCTCGCAATTCCATATTTCATAGCTATCTCCATCACTTGCTTTTACGGTGAAGGTAATCAATGTTACAGGGATTCCAACCATCAGTTTGCCGGTTTCGGCGTCAATGACTAAATCGGCATTTGGGATGGATGCTGAATCAATGCTCCACGTTAATCCAGTATCACCTAATTCACTCTTGAAAGTATATTCATTCGATAGCTGAATATATGAGGTCTCAGTGTGTTCAATACTTACTGCGCCGGTAGTTGGTTCTGTAGGATTTGAAATTGAAGTCGTTGAGGTTTGAGGCTCTGTTGAATCTGTAGGCTTTGAACCTGGAGCTGTTGAGGTTTGAGGCTCTGTTGAGTCTGTAGGTTTTGAGTCTGAAGTTGTTGAAATTTGAGGCTCTGCTGGCTCTGCAGGCTTTGAAGCTGGAATTGTTGAGGTTTGAGGCTCTGTTGAGTCTGTAGGTTTTGAGTCTGAAGTTGTTGAAGTTTGAGGCTCTGTTGAGTCTGTAGGTTTTGAGTCTGAAGTTGTTGAAATTTGAGGCTCTGTTGGCTCTGCAGGCTTTGAATCTGGAATTGTTGAGGTTTGAGATTCTGTTGGCTCTTCAGGCTTTGAACCTGGAGTTGTTGAGGTTTGAGATTCTGTTGGCTTCGCAGACTTTGAACCTGGAGCTGTTGAGGTTTGAAACTCTGTTGGATCTGTAGGTTTTGAACCTGGAGCTGTTGAGGTTTGAAACTCTGTTGGCTCTGTAGGCTTTGAAGCTGGAGTTGTTGAAATTTGAGGCTCTGTTGGATCTGCAGGCTTTGAATCTGGAGTTGTTGAAATTTGAGGCTCTGTTGGATCTGTAGGCTTTGAAGCTGGAGTTGATGATGATTGAGATTCTGTTTGACCGGCAGGCTTTGAAATTGGATCTATAGGTACTGGAATAGCAGTAGCAAGTGGTTCCCCTTTAAGGAATAAAAAGAAGGACAAAATAATAATGCCTGTAAAAAACTTTAAGCCTGTTACAATATACGGCGTGAATAATGCGTTTTGCCTGTGAAGTTTGTTTTTTTCATTGTATCTGCTGTTTTTGAGGCAACGGGCAAATAAGCCGGTTTTTGATATGGAAATGCCAAAGTTTCTTTGCGAGTTTTTTAAAATACGCGCGGCCATACGGGGAGGCAGTTTGTATTTTGAGGCATCTTCCTCAAGCAACCGTGTCAATAATATTGGAATAAATATAATACGTATCTTTGTACCTTTCTTTTCTTCCTTTTCAACAAGAAGCTTGAGTTTTTGCCGCGCGTGGAATAACCGGCTCCTGACTGTACTCTCACTAACCTCCAGAACATCCATCATTTCGTTTGTAGATAAATGCCTGTAGTGAGAAAGCAAAAGGATTTCTTTATAATGAAGCGGCAGCTGGTCAAGCAAAGACAAAACGATTTTTCGCATTTCTTCCTTTTCAAAAAATAGCTCCGGCAAAGTTTCTTCACGTATGTCTGCTAAATTAGAAAGTTGATCGTAATCCTCATATTCACAATCAAATGTCACCAACGATTTCTTTTTTAAAAATTTGCGGCATAAATTGATTGTTATTTTAGAAAGCCAGCATGTTGCGGCATTAGGATCATTTAAAGTGTAAAGGCGTTTACAAGCTATTACATATGTGTCCTGTGTAATATCTAAAGCGTCATGATGATTGTTTAAAATTTTTAGGGCAAGGTAATAAGTTTTATTATATGTTTCATTACAAAAATCGGAAAGCGCCTTTTTGCTTCCGGATTGCGCCATTTTTATAAGTTCTGCAAGAGATGTCATAAATTCCTCCGTTTAAAATAAAAAATCTAATGTGCCTGACGCGCTCTGCAATTCTCTTATAAATGATCTTTCCGAAGATAGAAATCAATCGGAAAATTTGTTACTTAAAGCGTCACAGGAATCATGAAGATCCGCCATTTGTACTGCTTCCTACAGATTACGATACAGTAGATGAGATGATCCTTAGTATCTCAAATGATTTCAGTGAAGATGTTATTCAATATTTTGAACAGGCAGAAACGGCTCAGGCGCTTTAGATTTGACAGATACCTGAAATGAAAACGGTTGAATCATGCCCTTGCAGTTAAAATATACCTGATGAAGTAATAAAGTAAATACTTTTCCGGTAAACGGGCGGATTCTAGCGGTAAGCGGGTCTAAATTACTTCGTTATTTTGCTGACGTTATCATAAATATTTCAGCTTAAAAAAATTGATGTTTTTTGACAAATATAAATTTTTTATATCTGCCTTTTGGATATGTTTGATCAATACCCTGTTGCCTGTATTGGGAGATTCGGTTGGATTATAAAATAGCCAAACGGCTCTATTGTCTGCCCATCAAACTTCATGGCCTCTTCACCTGCGTTGAGCGCGATGGTCATTTCCTCACCGTTATATTCTCTTGTAAAAGCAAACAAGCTGCCCTGTGCCGTAAGCGTCTTAAAGCCTCCCCGGCGTAAAGGTATATTATTATTGCGAAGCTTTATCACTTTTTGATAAAATTCAAGGAGATCCCTGTCGCCGTTCCAAGTCATAGGTTTACGATATTCACTTTCAGTTAAACCTTCAATTCCCTGCTCGTCACCGTAAAAAATGCTCGGAATCCCAACAAAGCACATTTGGAACATCACGGCAAGCTTCAAGCGCCTTTTATCTCCTCCGCAAACAGTGAGGAAACGGGCTGTATCATGACTGTCTAAAATGTTTAGCTGAGCATAAAGTAAATTTTTGCGGTATCTCATCAGCATATTGACAACTCTTGTGTTGAATTCTTCAGCATTTATTACGCTTTTGGCAAAAAAATCACGGCAATGCTTGTGAAAATCGTAGTTCATACTTGAATTAAACATGGAACCGTCCATCCAATGGCGGGCATCTCCCCAAATTTCTCCGATAAGAAGCGCGCCGGGATTAGCCTCAACCGCCGCCGCGCGGAATGATCTCCAAAAACTGTCGTTTACTTCGTCCGCCACATCAAGCCGCCAGCCGTCAATATTATACTCGCGTAACCAATACCTGCAAACATCACAGAAATATGCAACTACTTCAGGGTTTGTTGTATTCATTTTCGGCATACGCCGCTCATACGCAAAGCATTCATATCCGGGTATATCTTCTTCATTTTCCGGGCGGATCACAGGATACTCAAGGCGGTAAAACCAGTCAGCGTATTTTGAAGCCTTTCCGTTTTTTACAACATCATCAAAGGCGAAGAAGTGCCAGCCGCAGTGATTAAACACTCCGTCCACTATTACCCTTATACCATTCTTATGCAAAATATTTACCATATTACCGAAATCATCGTTTGTACCGAAACAGGGGTCAGCGTTATAGTAGTCAATCAAATCGTACTTATGATATTCCCCCGCCGCAAAAACCGGGTTTATATATACACAGTTTACACCGAGCTCCTTCAAATACCCTGCGTTTTCCGTGATCCCGTTAAATGTACCTCCCAGCTTACCGCGTGTGATCTCCCCGTGCCACTCTTTTTTTGTTGCTTCTAAACTGATAAAACGCTTGCCTGTTGCAAAGCTGTCAGGGAAGATATTATAAATCACGGCGTCCTTTGCCCAATCCGGTATATTCGCGATATCCGCACGGTGAATAAACGGAAATTCAAAATACTCAAAACGCTCTAAAGGCAGACAATCCAGGAACAAATCTGCGCAGTAAAATGTTTTTTTCCACCCGTCACTGAGCTCAAAGTAATAGCATATTCTTTTATAAGGTGTGTCAAATTCCGCTTCCCACCAGTCAAACATCAGATCACAGGCCACGATACACATATCAACAGACGTAAAAATAACTTGATTTTGGCGGCAGGCTCGGTCGCCGTAATACAGTGTGCAGGAATTCAAAACTCCTTTTACGGAACGAAGCCGGAATACAAGCCGATTTTCACTCACACTATGCGCGTATTCCGACATGGGAACATGGGCGCATGATGCGCCGTCCAATCCGTGCGCAGAAGGCGTATGAAATGCAGGATTTTTTGTGCCCGCGCCGCTATCTTTTTTACTGCTTTCAAGTTTCATGTAACATCACTCAATTCATTTTATTATTTACCTCTTTACCCCGCCGGCGGTCAATCCGGAAACCATATACTTTTGGATTTTGAAAAAGATAAACAAAACCGGAAGAGTTACCAGAATTGACGCCGCTGAAAACAGCGGCCAGTTGCGGGTATATTCGGTGGATTGTAAGGCATAAAGCCCTGCGGCCAAAGTGCGTTTTTCTCCATTTGCGCTTATCATAAAAATAACCGAAAAAATATATTCATTCCAGACATATATAAGAACCATAACAGAGGTTACAATAATAGCCGGTCTTGCCAGCGGAAGTATGATCCGGGCAATAAGCTGAGCATCGTTCGCACCGTCCACTTTTGCCGCCTCCTCAATTTCGACCGGAATACTGTCAAAATATCCTTTCATGTTCCATATTGCAAAAATTGCCATAGTCCCTGAGTAAATAAGAATAAGTCCGGAATATTTGTTTATAAGACCTGTCAAATTTAGGATACGGTATAGAGCAGTCATGGAAAGAATAGCCGGAAAAGCGTTAAGAAGCAGAAGAAGATATAACACTGTCCGGCGTCCCTTAAAACGGAACCGGGAAAAGGCATAAGACGCAGGTACGGCAACAGTGAGCGCGGTCAAAACGGTGAACACGCTCAACAATACCGAATTTTTCAGCCAAGTGAGAAATGGTTCTTTAGACAATAACTTCAGGTAATTATCAAAGGTAAAATTTTTAGGAAGCAAACTAAAAGTCCCGGAAAACAACCCGCTGCTGCCGGAAAAGGATACCTTGGCTGCATACAATATAGGGATTAAAGCCACCAAACAAAGAGCAATAAAGGCTAAATTGAGTAAAGTTAAACGAATCGTATTATCTATTTTTCGTCTCATTATATTCCCTCCTCCCTATTAAGGCTTCTGCGCATAAAAATCCAAAGCAGAAGTATGATAGCAAACACAACTACAGATACAGCTGATGAAGAGCCGTATTTATTACGTCCGTTGAATAAATCATACACATATGTAAGAACCGTATGGATATCCGCCCCGCTTTGTGCTCCCCTCTGCATAGTTAACAGGTATACGATATCGAATTGCTTGTGATTGTATTGTACTCACCGTCAGGCGGCATATACGGCATGAATTCTTTGTGATAACGGAGACCCTCAACGGTACCGGGATTATTGAGACCCGGCTGGCGGCGGCTGTCAATTATAAAGCCGTCATAGCCTTGAATCCAGCATGCGGCAAAGTAGGCCGTAGAGTGCTGTTCCGCAAATACATACATATCATCTGTGGTTTTGGACTTCATCTCCGCGAGAAGTTCATCTGTGGCAGCCGGGGCATTGGCCATCAATGATTTGTTATACATGAACAGCAATGTCTCGAAATATACGGGAAGCTGATAAAGCTTCTCTTCATATGTACCCGCTAAGACAGACATTGGCAGCATATCACTTAGTTCAGATGTGTCAATTATTTCATTGACGGGTGCTAGGATATCCATTGCGGCGAACACACCAACCTTGTCATGTGCCCAGAAATACATATCCGGAGCGTTGAACGGATCGTTGCCAATCAATTGCAAAGCCTCAATAATCTGATCCTTGCGTTCCATTGTTACCTCAACATCGGGAGCAAGGCTGTTCAATTGCTCCTGCAGCGTGTCCGCAATAGTTGCGTCAGCCGTATGCCAAATTTTAATCTTTTTCACATCTTCAGGATTTTTCCCGCCGCTGCAAGAAGATATCACCCCGGCCATCAGCAAACATGCAAGGAAAAATAATAATTTCCTCTTTATAAGTTTCATAAAAATTCTCCTTTGTTGTTTTTAAGTTTATTTCGGAGGTGCCCTAAGAGCCTGTTTAAAATCTCACCGCAGAAGGATTTTTAGGCCAAATTAGGTGAGATGCAAGGAAAAAAGCACAGAAAGGCTGACGCCTTTCGAGCATTCTTGAGGCAGCAGATTGCCTGATTTGGACAAAAAGCCGCTGCGTGGGAGATTCTAAACAGGCTCTTAGGTAAAACACCAAACTTAATTCATATTATGGAACAATCTATATGATAAGTCAATGAAAACGGGAGAAAAATACTTGATTTTTTAGGGAAAACGTTGTAATATTTTTACAAAGAAAATGCCGCAATGTTTTCTCTCTTATGCCTTTTCGAGAAAACTCTTTAAATATGAGGAGGAGAATCATGGCCGTCACTATTAAAGACGTAGCGCGGGAGGCAGGTGTTTCTATATCTACCGTAAGCAAGGTGGTCAATAAATCATCTTACATTTCTGAGGCGACGGCTGCCCGCGTGAATGATGTAATAAAAAAACTGGATTACGCACCAAACAATAGGGCGCGAAGTTTCAAACGGCGCGCCACAAAAAATATTGTATTTTTAGCGTATCTTAGAAAAGATGAGGCTTTTACCAGTCCTCATGTATTTGAGATATTGTGCGGCATCAACAATTCTTTAAAACAGAAAGGATATACCATAACGCTTATGGACGTATCGGATGACGAAAAGCTGGGAGCAAGCGCAAAGACAGTCATTTCCAATCAAAGCTATGACGGTATGATCGTCCATGGTTCAGCCATTAACAGCAGTGTTGCTTCATTGATGGTGCGGAGTAATTTTCCTCATATTGTTATTGCTAAACCGGAATTTGAAAGTCAGGTTTGCTGGCTGGACACAAATAATGTACTGGCCGGCGATATCGCGGCGCGGCATTTGGCTGACTGCGGCGCAAACCGTTTGGCTTTTATTGCCGGCACACAGAATGACGGGCTCAATTTTGACCGGATAACGGGCGTAAAAACAGCGGCAAAGAAATTGGGCTTGGAACTGAACTCCTCTCATATCCAATACACGGATTCCAGCGTTGAAGGCAGCTGCAAAGCGGTAAGCAAGCTGCTGTATGCTCAAAACCGGCCGGACGCGATTGTGTGCGCGAACAACCTGATTGCTATCGGAACTCTTAAAGCAATAAAAAAAGCCGGATTGTCAATTCCCGATGAAATTCAGCTTATCACCGTTGACGATTACCCGTATTCCAGAATTATGGATCCTATGCCTACGGTCGTAAACATCAATGTATACGAGCTTGGTATTCAAGCCGGTTCTATGCTATTATACAAAATCAAAAATCCAGCTTTACAAATACAAAGCTACACTACATTGCCTGAACTTATTATTAGGGGCACAACAGGAAAGAGGAGAGCTACGTAACTCTCCTCTTTCAGCTCTCCTCTTTAGGATCTGTGAAAAAATAAGCTGGGCAATAAGCGCACAAGATTTTTTGTCCGCAACGAGACGGAGGAGGCATACAGGCTGCTGCCTGGCAAGGACGACAACGAAGTTGAGGGCAAAAAATCCAGCGATTATGTTCATGTTATTTTTTCACAGATCCTTAAGCTCCACAATTGCGGTAATAACTCTTTGTTCAAATACCGTTTCAACTTTTATAGTCAATTCTTCAAAAACAAATGATTCGCCGCTTGACGGAATTCTGCCAAAATTATCCGCTATAAATCCACCTGCCGTAACACTGTCGCTGTTAGATTTCTTTACATCTATCTCAAATAAATCCAACATATCTTTAAGCTCCATATCGCCGCTTATGCGATACTTTCTCTCAGATATTTTTTGGTACGGGCGCTCTATCTCTTCATCTTCATCCCATATCTCACCAACGATTTCTTCTAAAAGATCTTCCATCGTAACTATCCCAAGTGTTCCTCCATATTCATCCGTTACCACGGCTATATGAAACTTTTGTTTTTTAAATTCATTTAATATTGCTGATAATTTTTTATTCTTGTAAATAAAATACGCCGGCTGCAAAAGCTTTTCTATATCCGGCTGACGGTTATTTATAACTAACGCTTCCAGATAATCACGCGAATGCAAAATTCCCACAATGTTATCAATGCTTCCTCTATAAACAGGAATCCGCGAATACCGTTCAGTCATAACGACATAGGTGTTGTGTTCCGAATCCCCTTCCAAGTCAATTGCCGTCAAATCTACCCGGGGAGTTAAAATCTCCGCCACTGCTTTTTCATCGAATTCCAAAGCTGACTGAACCATTTCACTTTCCTGTTCTTCTAAAACACCCTGCTCCTCAATACTTTCAATAATATATTTTAACTCCGCCTCTGTAACAGAGGGATTATTATCATTAACGCTAATTACATTTGATATAAGCGTTTTTATTTTTATAAAGAAAAAAATTAAAGGTTTAAGTAAAACCATCAATCCCCGCAGCGCGTCTGACATATAAAGCGAAATTAACTCACTGTTTTCTTTACCAATACATTTCGGTATTATCTCTCCAAAAGTAAGCACTAAAAATGTCAATACTCCTGTTGAAACCGCGGCTCCCATATTCCCGAATATGTTTATACACAAAATAGTGGCCAGTGACGACGAGCCCAAATTCGCGACATTATTTACAATCAAAATAGCAATCAGCGCATGATCAAAATGCTCACATATATAAAGTGCTTTTTTTGCTTTTTTATTTCCGTTATCTGATTTATGCCGCAGTCTTATAGTATTAACCACCGAAAATGCCGTTTCCATGCACGAACAACATGCGGACACAACAATCAGCAACCCTATAGATAATCCCATTATAATATTTTTATTCACCCTCTATCAACTCCGCCACTTTCAAATCATCTCTTAAATTATACCTGTTACCTTAAAGGAATGCAACTCTGAAAATTTAAGTATTGTGCCATTTCAAAATAAATGATATAATCAAACTCGAAAACATACATGATAACGCGTCTTTGTGTAATAATAATTGACGGAGGTGCGTATTATGGCACAGAAAAAAAATAGAAACAATCGCGTCAATCTTCATGACCAAAGCGATTATCCGGAGGTTCCGCCACTTGCTCCGCCAAATGAAAGTCCGGAACAAGAAGACGAATCAGATAATATTCAGTCAAACCAAATCAACGAAATGGGTTCCATCTTAGCCACCCGCGGCGATATTTCGATACATTGCCTTACCATTATTGGCCAGATAGAAGGGCATTACATTTTACCGTCACAAAATAAAACTACGAAATACGAACATGTTATCCCGCAGCTAGTTTCTATAGAAGAAGATGAAAAAATTGACGGTTTGCTTGTCCTGCTCAATACAGCGGGAGGAGACGTAGAGGCCGGCCTGGCTATTGCTGAACTTATATCCGGCATGAAAAAACCCACTGTTTCTATTGTGCTCGGAGGTGGTCATTCTATTGGCATACCCTTGGCTGTAGCAGCAAAAAAAAGTTTTATTGCCAAAAGCGCTTCTATGACGGTACATCCCGTGCGTTCTACCGGCCTGATGATAGGGGTGCCACAAACATTTGAATATTTTCAGCGAATGCAGGACCGGATCACCACCTTTGTCAGTGAAAACTCAGGCATTTCTAAAGACCGATATACGGAGCTTGTTATGAATACAGGGGAGCTTGTTATGGATATCGGCACTATTCTAAATGGAGCGGACGCTGTAGACGAAGGATTAATTGACGCGGTAGGTACTTTAAGCGACGCTACAAAATGTCTTTACAATATGATTAAGAAAGAACGGAAGTATACCGAAAGAAGAAAGAAAAATACAGCGAAAAGCAATAAAAGCTAGCGGCAAGTGTGAAAGAATATAATTATAAACGATGGACGGTTACAGTTAATCGTTCATCGTTACTAGGAGGATTTATTTTGTCTATTTTAGATGCGATTATTCAAGGACTTGTGCAGGGACTTACTGAATTTCTGCCAGTATCAAGCAGTGGCCATTTAACTATTGCTCAGCATATTTTAGGTATTACAGAGAATAATATTTTTTTAAATGTACTGTTACATTTAGGTACTTTAATTGCTGTATGTTTTTTTTATTATAAATTATTGTGGCGGTTAATACTTGAAACCGGCACCCTTGTTAAAGACATTTTCACGAAAAAGTTTAAATGGCAAAACCGGAACTTTAACCAAAACCTTATTTTTATGCTGATCATCGGCCTTTTCCCTCTTTTTCTTTTATTTCTTCCTATTCCCTTTACTGATTTAAAGTTTAAAGATTTGGCCGATATTTTGACACAGGATAAATACTTGATTTTTGTTGGTTTTTCTCTTATCGCTACAAGTATTTTACTTACATTAGGTATGAAAGCCAATAAAAAGACAAACGACATTTATCAAAAAAAGGGTTTAATGCGCAACAGAAATGACGGAGGCCGCAAACGGTTTAATATATTAGATGCTTTAGTTGTAGGCACCGTTCAATTTATAGCCGCCATTTTCCCCGGGTTATCCCGCTCCGGATCAACGCTTTCCGCCGGAGAAATGAGAGGAATACATAAACAAACCGCTTTAGATTATACATTTGTATTAGCTATTCCATCAATTCTAGCGGCAGCTGTATTGGAACTAAAGGATGCGTTAGACACAACAGCATACGTTGAAATTAACATAGTCTCACTGATCATAGGTGTTATTGTATCCGCTGTCACCGGTTTTTTTGCTATCATACTTTTTAAATGGCTGCTAAAAACAAATAAGATGTACATATTTATCATTTATACGGCTTTAATAGGATTAATAATTCTGATTATAAGCATTATTGAACTCAAAAACGGTATGAATATTTTTACTGAAACGACATTTTAATAATGAACAATTAACGATGAACATTCATTATAATCAGCAAAAGGGAGAGTGGACTCATTGCCGCGAACAGCCAAGCTAAAACCCACACCTGTTAAAGTGCGAAAATTTCCAACCAGCAAAATCAAAAAATCAAAAGCCCTTGTATCAAGGCACAAAAAATCCGAACCGGAAGCTGACGAACATAAATCTCCGTCAAAGGGCAAATCCAACGCGCTGGCAATTTGTTACTGCTGTGCTGCAATCATTACTTTTTGCCTCTGTTTTATCGAAGGCGCACTCTTATGGAACGCCATACGAAGAACCATGTTTGGCCTTTTAGGAATATTCTCGGTTTTTCTGCCTGCTCTTTTTGTAACGCTGGTTTACATCTCTATCAAAGGGAAAAATAAAAAATCATACTATTTTAAACTTTGGCTCACCGTTATCATGTCTATTTTTATCAGTTCCATATTTTACATACTGCGAGGCAGCGGCACAGCTTATTATACTTATGCTGAATCCCTGACTGGTTTTTTTAGGATTTCTGCGGCCGCTGATAATGTCTTTTTATCTAATGGAGGTTTGTTAAGCGCTGTTATGGGATATCCTCTTCAGCTTCTGTTAGGAACCGCGCCGGGCGCTATAGTGGCTGTAATTATTATATTATCATTAGCTATGTCTATAACAGGAATATCTATATCAGATATTGGAAACGCCTTTGAAAAACATATAACCTTCTTGAAAAGCGGTGCTAAGAAAACAAAAAATAATAAAGAACCGGCGGAAGATAATGAACATGATTTTGCAAATAATAAAAATTACAAAACACTTTACGACGATTTATACGGCGACCACTTCTCTTCAAACAGCGGCCAAAGCAAAGACAGATCAAAAAAGAAACGCAAGGATCCTCCCGAAACTCCCATAGATTCTGTTAACCCGCCATCCGGTACCGGGCAGGAGTCCGCAGATGCTGCTGCCGCTGAAGAAGTTAATGATTATGATATTTTCGGCAACGATATTCAAGACACACAACCAAAACGTAAATCGAAATCAAAAAACAGTTATAAGTTTCCTCCCCTAAAATTGCTGCATCCGGCATATTCTTCAGATGATTTAAGCTCTATGAACGAGCTGCAAAACAGCGCGGCCAAGCTTATAGATACACTAAACAGCTTTAATGTCGCTGCCAGCATTACAAATATCTGCAGAGGCCCTTCTGTTACAAGATACGAAATTCAGCCTGCACCCGGCGTGAAAATAAGCCGCATTACCAATTTATCAGATGATATCGCGTTAAATCTGGCGGCGAACGGAGTTAGGATAGAGGCACCTATTCCCGGAAAAGCCGCTGTGGGAATTGAAGTCCCAAATAAAATTGTTACCACTGTATCTATGCGTGAGCTTATTGATTCCGATACATTCAAAAAAGGCAAAAGCAAGCTTACTTGCGTTCTGGGCAAAGATATTTCAGGGAATATCGTTTCCGCGGACTTGGATAAAATGCCTCATTTGCTGATTGCCGGCACTACCGGCGCCGGAAAATCCGTATGTGTCAACTCTATTTTGCTGAGTATTTTATATCGGGCATCTCCTCATGAAGTAAAGATGCTTCTTATAGACCCCAAAATGGTGGAATTTTCGAAATACAAAGGTATTCCCCATTTGCTTGTTCCTGTCGTTTCAGAAGCTAAAAAAGCCGCCGGCGCTCTAAACTGGGCTGTCTCAGAAATGCTTCAGCGTTATAAAACTTTTGCGGAATATGACTGTAAAAACATACAAGCCTTCAATAAAATGGTCACATCGAATTTAGCATACATAGAGGAAAACAATCAGCAATCCAACGCGGAAGAAACGGAATGTATGAAGATTAACGGATTTCCTGTTCCAACCGAGCTTATGCCGCTGATTGTAATTGCCATTGATGAACTGGCCGATCTTATGATGGCGGCGCCAAACGAGGTAGAGGAAGCCATCTGCCGTTTAGCGCAAATGGCCCGCGCTGCCGGTATGCATTTAGTAATTGCTACCCAGCGTCCTTCTGTAAATGTTATCACCGGAGTTATTAAGGCAAATATCCCCAGCCGGATTTCTTTAAGAGTAAGTTCTGGTGTTGATTCCAGAACTATTCTCGATTTTGGAGGCGCTGAAAAACTCATTGGTAAAGGTGATATGCTTTTCTCACCTGTAGGCGCTCCCAAACCTCTGCGTGTACAAGGCTGCTACGCATCGGACGAGGAAATAGAAAATGTAACGGCTTTTATAAAAAAATCCTATGCGGCGCAATACGACACCGAAATTGAGGAAAAGATCCAGCGTATTGCAGAGGAAGAGCTTGAAAAAAATAAAAGAGACCGGTCTCCTTCAATAGAAAGCGATGAAACCGATTCAAAAATGGAAGAAGCAATAAAATGTGTAATTGACGCGGGACAAGCTTCAACCTCTTTACTGCAGAGAAGAATCAAAGTCGGTTATGCCCGTGCCGGGCGTATGATAGACGATATGGAACAAATGGGTATCGTAGGTCCCCACCAAGGTTCAAAGCCACGGGAGGTTTTAATGACATATCAGGAATGGCTGGAACGGGAAAATGTATTGAAGTAACACACGCTGCATTGTAAATTTAGAAACATTTAAATGTTCAGATGAGGTGTATGTCACGAAGCGGCATGGGGGAGAGTTATGGACAGAAAAGCATTGCCTATAGGTATAGAAAATTTTGAAGAATTGCAAACCGGAAACTATTATTTTGTAGATAAA
>JGI20171J29575_12612629_pt1 | contig 22057 bp, 15 predicted proteins | sample TergutNc150P4_FD_29575 | JGI IMG/M metagenome (IMG submission 29575)
TAGAGGCTGTATTGTTTTTTATCTCCCCGCCGTTCATGGTGAATGTGCCGTAAGTAACATACACACCGCCGCCGCCATCGTCATAGCTTGAGCTTACTGTATTGTTTTTTATCTCCCCTCCGTTCATGATGAATGTGCCGTTGTAATGGACAAACACACCACCACCTCCGTTGGAGGACGTATTGCCTTTTATCTCTCCGCCGTTCATGGTGAATGTGCCGGAAACATACACACCGCCGCCTCTGCCCTCATAGCGTGAGCTTGAGCTTAACATATTACCGCTGATGCTTCCGCTTTCCATGGTGAAATTGGCATTTTCTACACAAACAAGGGGAGAGTTATTGTTATCTAACCCTTTAAGGTTTACATCATGCATTATAATGTTTTGCGAATAACTTATATACAAGAGAGAACCCGGGCTTGACAGGGAAATGGTTTTATTTCCATAAATGCTTACCGTAATATCCCACGGACCAAAAGTATTGTGGTCACTTCCGTCAATGGAAAAATCATCGGTAACAGTGATAGTATATTTCCTATTACTGCCGCTGTTATTTATAGAATCAATTGCTCTGATCCATTCCGCCTCATTTGATACGGTAAAGGCTGCTTGCGATCCCTTGTGCTCGGGATCAAGAGGTTCCAATAGCTTTACCATAAATGGGTTTTCGCAGGAGATAAAGGCAAAGAGTAATGCAAATATATATAGAATAAGAAATAATTTGCACTCTTTTAAACGAAATAGCATAAATTTATTATACCGCCAATAATTAATTTCTGTCAATATACAGATAAATACCTGTATTATGACAATTTTTTTACAATAACAATAAATGTTACTTGTACGATTAATAATTCTTTGAGTACAGAATATTATTAACAATATACCACAAAATAGAATATTTGTCTATAACTGGATAATATTTTAAATATGAATTTACCAATACTTTTAAGCCATATCCCGAGCAGTTCGCAGACAAGATGTTTCAGAAGATTGGAATTATTTTATACTCTTGTAGTTTATTAATTTGGTTTTAAACTAATTACATAAACACATTCAAAAAACTGTCTCCTACTTCCGCTCTACCAGGGGCGGACGAGCCGGAAGCCAAGGTACTCGTTCCGGTTGCCAGGACTGTACTCGTGCCGGTTCGCAGAACGCACGAACTCGACACCGCTGCCCCAACCCCCGCCACGCAACACACGGAGAGTCCCCGAGGACGCGCCCATAGGATCAATCTGCGTTTCGCTTGAATAATCTCCCAACCAATCCCAGCACCACTCCCACACATTACCACTCATATCATACAAGCCAAGTCCGTTAGGGGACTTCATTCCCACCTCGTGGGTTCCTAAGAAATAGTTATAATTATTATACCATGCAACAGAATCAGGATTATTACTCCCCGAATATGTATAATTCTCAGGCGAACCGTCTCCCCCTTTTGCGGCATATTCCCATTGCGCCTCTGTAGGCAAACGATAACCATTAGAGCCACTGACAATTACCACTGCGTCCCATATATTATCACCATTATATGTTGGAACTGTTCCCCATACATCAGGATTGGTATTACCTGATATGCTGTACGCTGGATTTAAACCTTCCGCTATGCTCAGTTTGTTACAGAACACTATGACATCGTACCAGTTTAAACTTTCCACCGGACGTTTCAACTGTGCTTCCCCGGGTGCCGGATCTGATAAAAAAACACTGGGATTATTCTTCATTACAGCCTGGTATTGCTCCTGCGTTACAGTGTACTTTCCTATGTAAAAACCGCTCAACGTTACAGTATGTATCGGTCTTTCATTATAGAAGCCTTCTTTTTTGACATCACCCATCTGGAAAGTTCCGCCAGGAACAAAGATCATGTTTTTTTCTTCCATTTCTGTAATTACTAAATAAGAAATCCATTTCGCATAAATAATAACATTGCCGGTAACGATAATCGGGAACGTTACAGGAATAGTTTTAGCAGAATCCATGTACCAGTTGTCGAAAATGTAGCCTGTCTTGATCATGGCAGGCGGCCGGTTAATTGTACTGCCATATTTCATGGTAACAGGACTGTCCGGAGCGGGAGTGCCGCCATCAGCGTCAAAGCCAATTATAAAAGTAAGATTAGCGGTAGAAGAATCAACGGGACGCACCAGCCGGAAACCGAGATCATAGTACTTGAAGTACGGGGGAGCGTCTTTCCGATAAGTGGAACGAGAGGTCTCCTCATTATCGTTCCAACCTCCGCCGCGCAGCACACGGTTATATCCATTGTCCGCTCCGGTAGGATTAAATTGAGGGGCGCTTGAATAATCTCCATACAAATCCCAGCACCACTCCCACACATTACCGGTCATATCGTACAAACCTAAATTGTTAGGAGGCTTCTTACCAACTTCATGTGTCTTATTTTTGTTGTTATAATAACACCACGCCACGTCGGCTAAATTATCGCTCCCTGAAAAAGTGTAATTACCGGGGGAACCGTTTCCGCCTCTGGCGGCATATTCCCATTGCGCCTCGGTCGGCAAACGATAACCGTTTGCACTTTCATTACATGTTATAAATGTGTCGTAATCTATCTCTATTAAGTAGTAGGGGCTTAATCCTTCCTTCTCGCTAAGTTTGTTGCAGAACTCTATCGCGTCAAACCAGCTTACATTTTCCACCGGGCATTTAAACTGTAATTCCCCAAATACAAAGTCTTTACTAGAATAAAAGGAAGTGGGATTATTCCCCATTACAGCCTGGTACTGCGCCTGTGTCACCTCGTACTTGCCCATGTAAAAATCGCTCAATGTTACATTATGCGCCGGCCTTTCATTAGGGTAGCCTACTTCATTGACATCGCCCATCTGGAAACTGCCTCCGGGTACAAGGATCATTTCTATATTGACTGCATGGTGTCCTTTTTTCTGCGCAAGAGGCTCCAATAGCTTTACCATAAATGGGTTTTCACAGGAGATAAGGGCAAAGAATAGCACATATAGAAGAAAAACAAATGTTAATTTGCGTATTTTTAAGCGAAGTGGCATATTATTAATATACCGTTATTAGTATATTTTTGTCAATATATGGGTTAAAATCTATATTATGAAAGGAATTGGTCAAAATTTTAATGATTTTTTAAAAGAACAAGGTATATATGATGAAGTTAATGAATTAGCTGCAAAAAAACTTATTACTTATCAATTAGAAAAAGTTATGCAAGAACAAAAACTTACAATTTCATTAAGTTTAGAAGAGCCTCTCCCTCTCCCGAAATTCTGATTCCGCTGTTATCTGATGATACGCCATAAATATTATTTTTTACCGCCATTTCTATTATGAGTATTATTATCAATATTAAGCATTCGCCGTTCATAATCTCGTACATTTTTTATTAAAGTATTTTTAATTTTTTTTATTGACAAAGGTTCTGCAATCATTTTTATGGATTTCCAGGAATCCTGAGAAACATCATCAAAATAAGTCATACTTCTAATATAATGAATCGGGTTTTCAGTCTCATATTTCTTTTTAAAATTTTCTATTATATTATCAATAGACATTTCTTTTAATAAATAATACAAATCAATAAAATCCTTCGCTTCATAACCTCTTGTTCCAGCAGCAGACATTTTCATAGCAGCAATGTCATTTTTACCTACCATATGCAATCCTTCATTTGTTGTAATTAATGGATCAAGTAATTTATAAGGATATTGAACAAAATCAATTTTTAAATTCTTATGCGGAAAATATAGCTGAAATATTGTTTTATCATCATTTAATATTTCAACGCTTTTATGTATATCTTGCGCGTATAATAATATTTTTTCTTTATTTAATGCTTCTGTCGTAAATAAATCTATATCATCCGAGATACGATGTCCAATTTGTAAAGTAAGAGCAGTACCGCCTACTAAATGAAAATTTTTATAAAAAGGTTCGTTTTGATATTTAAGTAATGTTTCCCATAAAAAAGCATTAATTCCCTTTTTTTGTATATTCAAAATAAACCTCTATTATGATAAGCTTTAAATTCTTTTTTGTTTATTTCAAATAGAATACTTAAAAAATTAAGTATTTTTTGGTTTAAATAATTAATTTTTACTACTTCTTCTTTAATTACATCCCAACCATAATATCTAAATAATTCAATATAATCATCTTGACTGCCATAGCTAATTACTCTTGTAATTATATATTTTTTACCAGTGTCAAAATTTAATTTAGTATAATCTTGTTCCCAGAAACATCTTTTTGAAAATACAGGATAATCCATGTATATATTATATCATATATTAAAGATTCCGTCAAGTGGACGAGTTAACATCTGTATTATGATGATTTGCATATATAGGCATATAATCTTATTAAATATTTGTATGAAAAGCTTAAGAAATCAAAGAGAGAAAGGTAGAAGTAGCAATCGATCACATTTTGACAATCGACATGCTCTGCTAAATACCGGCAAGATCGGCTATTATCATATTTATGCCAAAACTTCAAAGTTAAACTTACTCATAATAATTCTCCACTTTGTATAGTTTAGATTCTTTATAAATATTTTTTAAGGCATTGATTTTTCCATCAATTTTCCCATTCACTATAAGATGTCTCTCTTCTGCAATGTTAAAATGGTCTGAGCGGTCATTGAAGTCATCTCTGATGTAACACATGGTATCTATCATATTATGATAAGCTCTGCCTTCGCTGTGCATTTCTAAACTTTTATAATAACGCGACAATGCTCGTTGGTTTTCACGATAACCGGATAACTGTTCTCTCCATTCTTGATCAAGATATTGTTCTAAATACTTATCTATTCGTGAATGTTTTCTTATTTCTGATTTTCCTTTTTTATAAATCTCATACGTCTCATATAGCCTTATCCATAAAGAAAGGTGGTCATGTATTGTGCCTAAAAAACAATGGGAGAAAACAAATGTTTCTTCAACTGTTTCTGATAATTGGGCTATGTCTATCAAACAATAAATCGATTCTGCAATAAGATTTTCCAAAATATTAATTTTCGCTCTCTTTTCAGTTTCTTCTGTCTGCCCAAAATTAAAATAATTTTCAAATATTACTTTTGAAGTTTCGTTACAACTTGTGTCCTCCAAAATATATTTTATTTCTGATAATATTGTTCTTTTTGATTTTGTTGTTACAAAATTTTCAAGAAGCTTTTGATATACTTCATAATTAACAATAGATTTCAATCGTAATTGATAAATACGTCCCACAATGCTGTAATTTATTTTATAAGGTGACGTAATACGCATATCATAATATTTTTTTAATTTTTCAGGTGTCTTGTTCATTTTTAATTCTAACTCTTTTACAAAAATTCGTATTCTAGTGATTTCGCTATCTAATAAAAGAAATTGCAAAGGGATTTTGTCTTCTTCTTTAATTGTAGTTTTATTAAAATCTTTTTTACGTTTATTTAATTCAAGCAGTTCCAAATTTTCATTGGCGTAAAATAAAAAATGAATTGCATTTTTGCTTAATTTCTTAATGTAATTATTATTATAAATTTCATAGTGTTTGAATAAACAGAGCATTTTAAATATTTGGTAAGAAGATCGTTTATATAGATTGGCTTTGCGGTATGCTACTGATGATATAGAATACATTGTAAAAGCAATTTCCATTTTTGTAAAATTACTTCTTTTTAATGCGTTGATAAGAACCACTCTGTTTGTTTTCTTAGATTCAGATTCTATGTAGTTAATATACTTTTTGAGAGTAAGAATAATATTAGGTAGGTGTGTATTACAACTTTTTCCTTTGCAAATATAATATCCACAACCGCCTTTCTTACTTTTAGTATCACAAGAAAAAAACACATTACCCCAATCTGAAAGTATCCTTGCCAATATCGTACAATATTTCATATTGTTATTATTATTGAGTTGGTCAACAGCTGCACATAATAAATTTACTACGGTATTTTTATTAGGTTTACCAAAATATTTTATATTTAATAGAAAAGAAAGAGCTTTACAATAATAGTCGCAAGCCGTACAAGATGAATTCTTTTTATCTTTATTAAAATTAATATTTTTCAAATCCGAATTTTTATAATACAAAACATCTGCCACCCGAGAACAAAATTCGGCTTTAAGGAGTTTCGCTCCTTCGATGTCTATATCAGCGGTTAGGAATTCAAATTCAGTATCTAATTGTTCTAAATGATTGGGAGTAATACCTCCCATATGGCTTTGTTCAAGTATTTGTAGTTTAGCTATAAAAGGTAAATAAAGCATTTTCAATCCTTCGTATGTCATTTTCTTAAAAAATATATCGTTGATTTTCGGTGAGGTTTCTTTGAAATATTGTGGTAGTAACAAATGCAATGATGTCTGCAGTAACTTGTGTAGTAAGTTACCTATTGTAATATTTCGTTCCTGAATAATCCGTTTACATAATTCACCGTAAATCATGTAGGCAAAGTCATATTGTTTCCTTTTTTCATAAATAATTCCTAATCTTAGCATATTGCGTACATAAGTGTAGAGTTTTTCGAGTGTTATTTCTCTATTGTCTTTATTTTTATGAAGCCCTTGTACTGCACTTTTATAGTATGCTTCCGCTGATTCGAGTTCATCATCGTAATAATGCAAATCACCTAATACTCCTTGTAATGAAGAAATGGCATCTATATATACAGAAGTCCTTTCTTTCTTTTGATATTCTTTTTCTTTTTTTTCCAACAAATCCTGATAATGCTTTTTCAACGGCAACATCTCATCAAGCGAAAAACTGAACAAAGCTGAGAAAACTTCGTCTGTCTTCGCCATAGCGAAAATTTCATTGGCAATTAATCCGTCGAATTTGTAATCTGATAAACTGAAATTTGATTTGTTGATATGTACCTGCGTCAAATAATTGAGCAAATCTACGGCAACAGATTTAAGTTCCGGCGCCCGGTTTACTTCCAGTATTTCAGGTGACATATCCAGATGTTTCCACGAAAATGAATTTTTATGGAATTTAAACAAGAAATCGACAAATCTTAAAGATGATACCAACAATTTATCGCTATGTTCTTTTATATTACTTTCAGCCAGACGGTAAAAAATCGGCGTTATCAGGTATGCGACAATACCCAGCGTATATTGCTTGTAATAATTGAAAGATAAAAAATGCCGTGAACTATGGTAGCGTTGAACTAACAGTGTATTTTTTTTATCGTCTCTTTCAGTACGAATTTCAACGAACGATTCAAAGAGTTGCAACATTTTCTTGGGAGCACCTTTGCTTACATGGGCAAGATAAATAATAAATTGTTGTAATACGGCGATTATTTTTTGTAATTTTTCCTTTTTTTGCACTTCATCTTGTAAAGATTTAAAAATCTCATTTTCCAAATAAACTCGATAATTTTCTAAATCATAAGATTCTACTGGATAATCATGCGGAATAAGTCTACGACAAACAAATTCTTCCGGCAACGACGCTATACTTGATTCTTGAGGTATATGCTTCATACCCGTATGGTGATCGGTAAGGAAACTTGGTACGAGTATAACAACATTAAAAATACTGCCGATATAATTATTTCTTTCAGACACGTCTGCTAAATGAATGTCGAACATTTCGCGTCCTGCAATAAAGATGAATTTAACTTTGACAGTAGAAAGAAAATACTTCATATTAGATAAAATTCTCAAGATCTCAGTTTGTCTTTCACGTGTAGCATGAATAGAAAACAATGAAGCTTTTGTTTGCGGATTTTCTTTTTCCGAGCTAGTATCACCAGGTTCTACTTTGTCTAATTCGTCAAACACAATTACGACTTTTGGACGGCACATAATGACTGGTATTCGCTGCATATCGTATAAAATATCTTGTAATTCCTTTTCTATTTCCCGTGCATCGGCAACATCACGCGATTTTTTTGTGTTTACTCCAATTATGGGAATGTTTTTTTCTTTATTAATACCTATTGATTTTTCAAGTTCGCTACTATGTGTGATGTCACTGTTTAGCTTTTTTAACCGCCTCTTTATTATCTTATGTGTAACAAAAAAGTTGGTAATCCATATACTGCGAAATATCAATATAAAGAACAGATATATTAAGAAAAATGATAGCCAAAATAGATAATCTATATCAAAGTCTTTATAGTCCGTTTCTTTACTCCAAAGATATCGTGGAATGTTTTCTACTCTTTTTGATATTTCAAGAACAAGTTGATCAAGCATACGTAAAATAATACCTATTCTAGTCCACATATTAGTATTTACTTTAGTCTCTATATTAGTTTTTTCCAGTAGGTTTTCATTAGGATTACCAACATTATTCTTTCTATTAGTTTTTTCAATATTTTTTATTTTGGTATCTACTCCAGAAAAAGCATCTTCTAAACTTTTACTTTTTCTTATTATTTTATCATATTCTTTTTGTTGTTTTTCAATAATATTATTCATTGTGTTATAAAATTTCCGGCTTTCTACAATGTTACTAAACAAACAAGCAAAAAGGAAAAAAACAACAAATGCCACAACCCGTTTAGGCAACATTCGTATAAACGAACGATGATATTTATCGTATTCCGTGTTTAATGTGCGTGCGATTAACCGTAAAATATCTTTTTCGTCTTTTAATTTATGTCCAAAGTTTATGCGTAAATACAAACGGTTGTGGTTTTTTATGTAGTTCTTAATTGGATTGACAATTAAATCAAAGAATATTATTTTAAATAAAATGCCTTTTTCTAAATATTTACAACACCAAATAAAAACAAGAAATAATACAATAATAAAAGGAAATGACATTAATAATAATTTGTATATAAAACCAAAAGGCACTAATGGTAAAAACAACAACATTAATACCGAATAGTATTTGAATATACAATTTATCCACTCTATGCAGTTTTTATTCTCAATAAAATAAATACTATTCTTTGATGATTCGTCTTTTTTGTCCTTTTTATATTTTCGATAATATTCACGCAACCTTTCCCTTGCAAATCTTCTAAACATACAAGCAAAAACAAAACACAGATAAAAAATAAATGCTTTTATTGGAGTAACATACAAAAAAAGTGAGCATATTTGCGTATAGCAAACAACTAAAATTATTTTTAACACGTATTGCATTTTTCCGTATGGACTGCAATGATTTATAAAATAACTCAATTCCTTAATGCCAGACGTAATACCATTAAAGATCGTTTTTATATATTTTTGCTTAGGTATTTTGTGCCTGTAACTATTAAAAAGACATAGTATAATGAAAGATGGAACAGAAAGAATAAAAAAAACAGCTAAAAACCAAAATGTTTTGGCAAATTGTGAAATTTCTTGTAAACAAGGTGGAAATCTTTGAAAACAAGATGTGAATTCTTGTTGTAAATATTGAATTCCAATAACAGCTAACAAAAGAAAAATAAAATATCTAAAATTCTCTGTAAATTTAGATTTAGGCGGCAAAGAAGTTTCATTGATTACCCAACTGACTAAACTTGTTTTACCTACTCCCCGATTTCCCGCGATTAAATAAACACCAGGTTCATCGGGAGAATCTTCTACTACTTTTTTTAATTTTTCACGTATTCGTTCACGTCCAATAAAAACATGAGGCGAATCTCCCGATGATGAATGACTGAAGCTATAGTGTGGAAGCTCGATGCGGATTTTTTTTATTTTTGAATTAAGAATATCTGGGGGTTTCATAAGTAAAACTCCATAATGTCAATTTTATTAATCTGCTTCACAGCACATAAAACATATACACTCATTTCTATAAACTACCATTCTACTTCGACTTAGAAAATTTCATTATGTTATCATTTATTTTTAAAAGTAGTGTATGTATTTCTTTTAATTCCTTTAATGACTCTCTATCTTTTTCTGAATCAGTTTTTATTGCCATCATAAGAGATGTTTCACCAGTCACTTCTATTTTAGGCCTTTTAAAAAGAGTCCCTTTATATATAACACATGAAGGCCCATAAAACTTCTCATAGTGCAATTTCACCAAGCAAGTAAATTTCAAAAAAACTGTTAAAAAAACTAGCAATGGAATTACAAGAACTGCTATCAATGGCCAAACATTGTTTTCACAGACACTTTTTACACATTTACAACAAGAAAATAATGCCAGCATAGCAACTCCACAATACAAAACAACAAATAAACCAGTAACCACCAACGATCCTTTTATAAATAGTTTTAATACTTTTGAATTAAGAACATCTGGCATTCCCATAAACAATACTTCCTTTTCTCTCTTTTTCAATAAAGCTTCCCACTCTGCATTCCCGCCCAACGGACGGTTATTCAAAACACTGAAAACTTCAGTGTTATAGAATCCATTTACACTTACACTCTCCAAGGCAACATATACCCATTACCTCGGAGCAACAATTCTCTCCTTCTATCTCTCCATTACTCATTCCTCACTCTTCTCCCACGTTGCACTTGAACTGTTCGCTCTTGTGTACGTCCCTATACCCCCACCTACAGCAAAGTACTTGTCGTGTAAATCACCGGGAAACGAATTATCAGAACTAAAATTTTCTGCACTAATAGTACCTTCAAAGTTCACGCTGGTAAGTCTTCTGCATACGTAAAAAGCTTGTTTCCCAATGCTGGTAACGCTGTCCGGTATGGTTATACTGGTAAGGCTGGTGCAATTGCAAAAAGCACTACTCCCAATGCTGGTAACGCTGTTAGGTATGGTTACACTGGTAAGTTTATCGCAACTTAAAAAAGCGCTGTCCCCAATGCTGGTAACGCTGTCCGGTATTGTTACGCTGGTAAGTCTTCTGCAACCGAGAAAAGCAGCATCCCCAATGCTGGTAACACCGTCCGGTATTGTTACGCTGGTAAGGTTTTCGCAACCGTAAAAAGCGCTGTCCCCAATGCTAGTAACGCTATTTGGTATGGTAAAAAAAGAGTTAGTTTTTGCTGCCGGATATGTATGTAATATTGTTCTATTTTTATTATACAATACTCCATTCTCTGCTGTATATTTGTTATTATTATTGGCGACATTTATTGCGGTAAGACCTCCGCAATTACTAAAAGCTCCATCCCCAATGCTGGTAACGCTGTCAGGTATTGTTACGCTGGTAAGGGGGCAAACGTAAAAAGCCAGTTTCCCAATTTCAGTAATACTATTCGGTATGGTTATACTGGTAAGGCGGCAATTAGAAAAAGCTCTGCCCCCAATGCTGGTAACGCTGTCCGGTATTGTTACGCTGGTAAGGTTGGTACAACCGTTAAAAGCGTCATCCCCAATGCTGGTAACGCTGTCAGGTATTGTTACGCTGGTAAGGCTGGTGCATCTGCAAAAAGTGCCGCCCCCAATGATGGTAACGCTGTCCGGTATTGTTACACTGGTAAGGCTGGTGCAATTATAAAAAGCGTAAATCCCAATGCTGGTAACGCTGTCCGGTATTGTTACGCTGGTAAGGTTTTCGCAACCGTAAAAAGCGCTGTCCCCAATGCTGGTAACGCTGTCCGGTATTGTTACTCTGGTAAGGCTGGTGCATTCGAAAAAAGCGCCGCCCCCAATGATGGTAACGCTGTCCGGTATGGTTACGCTGGTAAGGCTGGTGCAATTATAAAAAGCGTAAATCCCAATGCTGGTAACGCTGTCCGGTATTGTTACGCTGGTAAGTTTGGTACAACCGTTAAAAGCCCCAACCCCAATGCTGGTAACGCTGTCAGGTATTATTACGCTGTTAAGGCTGGTGCATTCGTAAAAAGCGTAATCTCCAATGCTGGTAACGCTGTCAGGTATTGTTACGCTGTTAAGGCTGGTGCATTCGTAAAAAGCGTAATCTCCAATGCTGGTAACGCTGTTGGGTATTGTTACGCTGTTAAGGCTGGTGCATTCGTAAAAAGCCTCTCTCGGAATGGTTTTTATAACACTTCCGGAAAGATCAAGAGAGACATATTTGTCTTGCCTGTTCTGTAGCGTATCTCTAATGTTGGTAATATCATTCAGCACAATGGTATATGGATCATCAGGAGTATTGGCGGGCATACTGTCAAGATATATTCCCAATTCAGCAGCATTAGCAAAACAATTTATCCATACTGCATAAAAGGTAATATTGCTGATAGGCGTATATATTATGCTTTTGTTATAAGTTACTCCTGTGCCATTAGCGTTAGTATTCCAGCCTTTGAAAATATAGCCCATTCTGTAAAGCCCGCTGCCATTGGGCAGAATAATGTCTCTTCCCGCATTTACCATTATTGGCTGAACTGTCCCGCTGCCGCCATTAGCGTCAAAAGTAATAGTAATCGCTAAAATAGCGTCAACCCAAACAGCGTAAAGGGTAATACTGCCGACGGGCGTATATGTACTTCCTGCGGTATAAGTTATTCCTGTACCATTGGCATTAATGTTCCAGCCGCTAAATAAATAACCTTCTTTGGAAAGCCCGTTACCATTTGGCAGTGTTATATCCTCTCCGGCATATGCCATTATGGGTTGAACTGTCCCGCTGCCACCATTAGCGTCAAAAGTAATAGTTATCGCTGAAATAGCGTCTACCCAAACAGAGTAGAAGGTAATACTACTGACAGGCGTATATGTACTGCCTGTAGTATATGTTATTCCTGTGCCATTGGCGTCAGCGTTCCAGCCGCTAAACAAATAACCTTCTTTGGAAAGCCCGCTGCCATTTGGCATTGTTATGCTCTCGCCGGCTTTTACCGCTATGGATTGAATCGTTCCTTTACCGCCATTAGCATTGAATGTAATTGTATAAATAGTATTGTCCTGCCCCTTTTGCGGGGTAAGAGGCTCCAATAACTTCACCATAAATGGGTTTTCGCAGGTATTTAAAATAAGGAGTAATAAACATAAAAACACAATAAATATTGATTTTTGTTTTAATGTGCAAATATACATAATATTAATAATATACTTCATATATGAATATCGGTCAATAGCGGTATGCTAATTTGCTTATTATTATAATTATGGGTTTTAAAGAAAATCTGAGATCAGAACTATCATATAAAAATATGCTGGTTAAAGAACTTGCGGCGTTAACAGGTTAATATATCCTGATAGAATTAACTATAAACTTTTTATTTGCTCTTCGGTAAGACCGGTGTATTTGATTATTTGATTCGTAGACACATTATCAGCTTTCATACTTCTGGCAATTTCAATGGCATTATCTCTTCTACCTTGCTGTATACCTTCTTGTCTACCTTCCTGCTTACCATCAAGAAAAGAACCTTCAATTTGAGATGCGCGATCCCGCCAGGCTTTTAATCGCCGTTCATGCTCTGCCTGTATCTGCTCGTCAGAGCTTAATTGGTACAGGGTGTCTACCGCTTTCCGTATCTCAGGATTTTTTACAGCTACCATCTCAAATTCCTCCTTCCGCTTGACACGCAGAAATTGCAATCGTCCGTGGGAGGAAGAATTTTAAAATCCATAAAAAAAGCATAGCGAAAAAAGCAAATTAAAGCAATTGTAATTGTTGTTATGGGTATTGATTTTTTTACCACGAACCAACACGAACACCACGAACTTTTTGCACATATTTTGTCGTTGTTCGTGTTGGTTTGTGAGGTTCGTGGTAAAGATTCCTGTAGGGGTATTGAGTTAAGTACGAAAGAGCCTATTCAATCAAGCGAGAGGCCGGTTGCTGTTTGTATCTGTTCTTTGGATAGACCCATTTCTTTCATTTTTTGCGCAACTTTTTCAATACCTTCCGCTTTACCTTCCGCTCTACCTTCCGCTTTGCCTTCCGCTTTGCCCTCATCTCGCGCATGACGTAATGCAGCCGCTTCATTGTGGCGGGCTATTGAGTACAGACGCTCCCTCTCCCGAAATTCTGATTCTGCCGTTATTTGAACCTCAACCGAGCCCGCAGGGCGAAGGTTCCCCTCTTGATGATACGCTTTTATCGCTTGTTCCATTACAGGTACCTCTTCAAACAACTAAAACTTTACAAGAAGACCTCACGCAGAGGCGCAAAGGCGCAAAGAACGCAGAGCTTTTATCCGATAGATTTTCGTTATACAAGATATATTATCTTTAAAACAAAGATCATGAAGGTATAACGATAATATCTCAAACAGCAACTTTGCGTCCTCTGCGTCTTTGCGCCTATGCGAGATAAAATTTGGGAATAATGCTTTGCAAATATTTAGATGTTACAGACTACTAGCTTGGTCACTGCTGCTTTCCTCTAACTTAAGTTATACTCCATTGGCTTGAAGGATTCAAGCGGTTTGAATGTGGGGTGAAAGTATGGTATTGATTTTTTTTTACCACGAACCAACACGAACAGCACGAACTTTTTGCACATATTTTGTCGTTGTTCGTGTTGGTTTGTGAGGTTCGTGGTAAAGATTCCTGTAGGGGTATTGAGTTGAGTACGAAAGAGCCTATTCAATCAAGCGAGATGCCGGTTGCGGTTTGTATCTGTTCTTTGGATAGACCCATTTCTTTCATTTTTCCCAACCTCTCAATTTTCCCTCCAAACCGAAACAATATTTACCGGCGCGGTTGTGGTATACGTCCCCGGTGTTCCGTTAGTCGCGTCTGTCGCGTAAAATTTGTCTCGCAAGTCGCCGGAGAACGCATTATTATGAAATCCGCTCGAAGGAATCGTACCTTGAAATGTTACACTTGTAAGGCTGGTACACCTATCAAAAGCAGCCATCCCAATGCTGGCAACTCTGTCCGGTATTGTTACGCTGGTAAGGCTGCTGCAATTAGAAAATGCAGTACTCCCAATGCTGGTAACGCCGCTTCCTATGGTTACGTTGGTAAGGCTGCTGCAATTACCAAAAGCAGCCATCCCAATGCTGGTAACTCTGTCTGGTATTGTTACGCTGGTAAGGCTGCTGCAATCATAAAATGTAGTATCCACAATGCTGGTAACGCCGCTTCCTATAGTTAAACTGGTAAGGCTGGTGCATCTAGAAAAAGCACCTTCAATGCTAGTAACGCTGTCCGGTATTGTTACACTGATAAGGCTAGTGCATCTAGAAAAAGCGTTAATTCCAATGCTGGTAACGCTGTTGGGTATTGTTACACTGGTAAGGCTGCTGCAATTATAAAAAACACCTTCCCCAATGCTGGTAACACTGTCCGGTATTGTTACACTGATAAGGCTAGTGCATCTAGAAAAAGCGTTAATTCCAATGCTGGTAACGCTGTTCGGTATGGTTATGCCGGTAAGGTTGTCGCAACCGAGAAAAGCATTTTCCCCAATGCTGGTAACGCTGTTCGGTATGGTTATACCGATAAGTCCGTCACAATCGAAAAAAGCCTCACTTGGAATGGTTGTTATAGCACTACCTGAAAGATCAAGATAGACATATTTGTTTTCCCTGTTCTGAAGCGTATCTCCAATGTTGGTAATATCGTTCAGCACAATGTTATACGGATCATCAGCGGTATTGGCGGGCATACCGTCAAGATATATTCCCAATTCAACAGCATTAGAAAAACCATTTTTCCATACTGCATAAAGGGTAATATTGCTGATAGGCGTAAATATTATGTCTGCGGTATAAGTTATTCCTGTGCCATCGACATTAGTATTCCAGCCGACGAAAATATAGCCTACTCTGTGAAGCCCGCTGCCGTTGGGCAATATAATCTCCTCTCCGGCATTTGCTATTATGGGCTGAACTGTCCCGTTGCCGCCATTAGTGTCAAAAGTAATAGTTATCGCTAACATTGCGTCAACCCAAACAGCATAAAGGGTAATACTGTTGACGGGCGTATATGTACTGCCTTCTGTAAATGTTATTCCTGTGCCATTGGCATCAGAGTTCCAGCCGCTAAACAAATAACCTTCTTTGGAAAGCTCATTACCATTTGGTAGTGTTATACCCTCGCCAGCTTTTACCACTATGGGCTGAACTGTTCCTTCACCGCCATTGGCATTGAATGTAATTGTATAAATTGTATTGTCTTGTTCATTTTGCGGATCATTCTCCTGCCCATTTTGTGGGATAAGAGGCTCCAATAATTTTACCATAAATGGGTTTTCGCAGGTATTTAAAATAAGGAGTAATAAACATAAAAACACAATAAATATAGATTTTTGTTTTAATGTGCATATATACATAATATTAATAATATACATCATATATGAATATCGGTCAATAGCGGTATGCTAATTTGCTTATTATTATAATTATGGGTTTTAAAGAAAATCTGAGGTCAGAACTATCATATAAAAATATGCTGGTTAAAGAACTTGCGGCGTTAACAGGAACAAGCAAATCTACAATTGACAATTATCTTAATATCCGTGAAGTAATACCCTCCGCCGACATTGCGGTAAAAATCGCCAATGCGCTGGGGGTTACAGTAGAGTACCTTGTAACCGGCGATGAAACAACTCCCGTCAGGGTATCTCAAGGTCCTGAAATAAAAAAATTAATTCAGGATTTTAAACTATTAAATAACGACGACCGCAAAATGATCAAGGATATAATACAATTATTTAAGGTAAGAGAAAAAAAGAACAGCGATGAGTAAATAAAAAATGTTCCGCAGTTGAAGCAGATTAACGTTACTGTTGTCTTGACCAATAACCGTTACGCAAGATATAAGTTCCCGCTCTGCGTCCATAGTTGGCGTAAGTATAGTAAAAACCATAATCATCAAAAGACGATCTTCCTATGTTAACGCCTGAGCCGATTGTAACACTTGTGATTGGGTTTTCATCAAATGCATCCTCTCCTATTGTCGTTACGTTGTCGGGAATTATGACAGTGGTCAGCTCGTTTTCGTAGAATGCCCTATTCTCAATAGTAACTACATTTTTAGATATAGTAACTCCGGTGAGTTGTTTTGAAGAAAATGCGCCGGCCCCAATGGTTGTCACACTTTCAGGTATAGTAATGTCTTTTTCACTGCCAAAATAAAGCATTAACTGGTTTCCATCATTACTAAAGAGACAGAAGTCTTTAGTAATAAATGCGGTATTGCCTGAAGCGACGGAAAGATTAGTAATGGGATTTCCAGCAAATGCTTCCGCCCCAATGAAAGTCACGTTTTTAGGTATAATTACACTAGCGATCTTGTTATTAAAAAATGCCCTATCCCCCATAGAGATTACGCCGTTAGGGATGGTAACGCCGGTTAATTGATTATCCCTGAATGCCCTATCACCAATAGTTGTCACACTGCCGCCAATATTTACTCTTACAAGCATGTTATCAGCAAACGCATCTGTTCCAATAGCGGTTACATTACTGCCTATATTTACATTGGTTAACATATTTTCAGCAAATGCCCTTTCCCCAATCGCGGTAACGCTGGATGGTATGGTAACTTTTATTAATTCATTTCTCTGAAATACGGATTTCCCTATACCGGTAACGGATATTCCATGCAATTGAGAAGGAATATCAACGTTTTGTTTTTTCCCCGTATAACTGATAATTTCCAACGATTTGCCGCCGTCCAATGGTTTTACCCTAAAAAAATTTTCAGGCTCCTCTTTTTTAGCGCACGAAAAAACCAACACCACTGCCATTAAAGCAATCACTAAAACCGATTTTCTGTTCATAAAAACTCCTATGATTATTTTATTGTTTTTATATTGTACATCATTATGAGACATTTTTGCATTTATTATTAATGGAAAGGTATAAACCCTCTAAATCCCCAACTAAAAATATACTGTTCCCCTAAATAACTGGAATTTTTGACTCCGGTATTATACTTAGTATCAGAAAAATCGCGGATATACTGAAAAGAAAAGCGCCAACACGTAAGGTTAAATTCAGCCCCTGCAATAAAACTACACGGAGAAGTACTCTGTACATTAATAATATCACTAGGATTATATACATTTATACCTATTCCGCTAAAAATAGATAAGGTAAAAAATGGCATTCCAAATGCCGGAATTTCCTCAAAAGCAGGAAGATTTAATCTTGCTAAAACAGGAAACTGTAAAAATTGCGGAATTATCTTACCGCCAGAAAGATATGCAAATCCGGTTTGTAAACCTAAATAACGAGATAGACGTAATTCTACATCTCCGCCCCATTTAGTAATTATACTTTTATCTTCACTTTCATCTTCAATTTTATCTTCACCTCCACCTCCGCCAATCCAACCGCTAATGCTCAAACCGGCGTTATCCAAAAAATTTTGTTTTGCGGTTGCCATTGCGACTTGCCGATCGATTTCCATCTTCGTCAACCCCGCTAAATTGCGTCCTTTTCTGTCATAACCATTTCTGTCATAACCGTCTCTGTTATAACCATTTCTGTCATAACCATTTCTGTTATAACCGTCTCTGTCATAACCGTTTCTGTCATAACCATCCTTGTAACCATCTTTGTTATAACCGTCCCACGTGTAACCATATTTGTCATAACCGTTTCTGTCGTAACCGGATATGTTCCACCCGTCTTTCGTGTAACCGTCCGCTTCAAGCGGGGAAATTTTGATGTAGCCAGCGTTTGCTGCAATATTAACATCTCTGCCGTTCACACGTCTAATTGTCACCTTCAGCGTGTCGGTTATGTCGCGCACCGGAACATTAAAAAACACGCAAGACTTGCTGGCACTCAACGGACGGGTATACGCCATAGCTAATATCTGGTTTGTTAAATTTACGGTAGCTGTACCGATAGTTTTTCCCTTATCATTATCAAGCCTTGTTTCAATGACAAAGGTTCGGCTTCCGTCTTTGTTCCATTTGGCAAGACTCCATGTGTCGCCCAAGGTTTTGTCTTTGTCGGCTTTATACCCCGCAGTCTGCACAGCATATTGCCTGGCAAGCCCTTCCGCATAACGGGCATCCGTCCACACCGCATAGTCCCATCCCAACTGCGCGTAGCCGGATGTTCCCAGCTCCGCGTCCAGCTTCGCCAGTTGAGCCGCATAGTTTTTTTCCGCCGCCTCCACCTTCGCCATCTGCGCCGCATAGTCGTTCACCAACCGCGCCAGTGCGTTTCTTCCATTCGCCTCCGCCTGCTCAAGCAACGATTGTATCTTGTCAAATTCTGCATTGATGTCTCTCAAGCCCCGTGTTATGGTTTCAAGCCCCTTTTCAAAATCCGCGAGCATAAGCGGTATAACCTCCATCGCCTGAGTGCCGACAGTAGTAATAGCAGTCTCCATAGCTATAGTCCCTTTTACAAGGTCTTGATTTCCAAACGGCTTTACCACAGGATCATAAATGATTTCAAAAGGCGGATGTTCCGTAAAAAAGGTGTCATAAGAGTTTTCGGTTTCTCTCAACTGCGCTATCATTTGCCGCTGTCTTGCAAGCAGGGTCTTTTGTTGTCCCAACAAAGTATCCCGCTGTTTCAGTAAATCCGCCTGTTGTTTTTTAACGGCTTCCGATTGAATTTTGAACTGGTTAAGAAATGCATCTTGCAAATCTTTTACCGCTCTGTTGCCGGATTCCTGTCTTAGCCTGCTGGCTTCTTTCTGGGCATCGTATTGTTCCTGCCGTTTTCGCGCGTCGGTGCCGATGTTCCCGGTCGCCGCCATTTTAATTTCCGGCGCTTTGAACTCCGGCGCTTTGATTTCCGGTATTTTTATATCCGGCATGGCAAGATTTATTTTTGGCGCCTGGTAAATATCTGTCTGATACGCCGCAACCCGCCTGGCAGCTTCCGCCAATGTGGGGTCAAGTTGACTGGCCTGGTAGGTGTAGAGCCTCTTTTCAAACCCCGTGGCGGTATCGCTCTTTGCTACTGCATTCAGGGCGGCTAACTCGTTTGACAACGCCGCACGGGTAAGTTCGGTTTTTGTCAGTTCTGTTGGCGTAACGCCCATTTTTTGCATTAAAAATAAAGAGGCGCGGCGCACGGCTCTTAAATCGTTCAATTCAACATCGGAAACGATTTCCGAAAATGATCCCACTGTCGATTTGTCGGCGGTTTTGGTGACATTGATGTGCAGGGCGAAGCCATTGGATGACTTGGTAATGGTTCCTTCCATGATATAATCGGGATCGGGCAAATGCCCAAGATCCAGTCCCGCTTTCGAATTGTCATCATAATGACCTGACCTCAATAATTCGGCGTATTGCTCATTACGGCTTTCCTCTGTAGATGTTGAAATGGCGGTATAGTTGGAAAAGTTATTGTGCAATTCAACCTGCACTAATGTGGGGATTGTACTCTCATTAGCCGCAAGGCCCGTTGGTCTGAGTTTACGAATGGAAAGAATCTTTCCTTTACCGCCGTCTCCAGTCCAATATATAGGGCTGACAGGTACAGATGTATTTGGCTGTTGTTGCTTTTGCGATGTTGGCGTTGCGTTTGCTTCTTTGTTTCCTCCCGCCCAACATACAAGGGGTAATAATAGAAGAAAAATCGTAATACTAAAAAGTTTGCTCATTATCAATAATTCCTTTTTTGGGAAGTTTTGACTATTTAGGTTAAATTAACACTCTTATGGAGGATATTATCATTTAATGAAAAAAGTGTCAATAAGTATTTGTTAATTACTATTAAATTGCGTATTGCTTTCGTGTATGAAAATAGTTCCGCTATGCCGTCTCCTTCGTCCTGAGAACCGCCATTAAAAGTGAGTATGGCTATCCTACCGATATTTTACGCCATACAAAACATTGCAGAAATAATAAACATAACCAAAAATTGCATATAACGTTCCGGCTATATTAGCAGTACACCGGCATATTTGACCAATTCCTCTTGACAAACCATCTATTTTCAACTATACAAAAAACATGAAAAGAAAATTATTTTCAATCTGTTTGACATTAATGTTCATAACCAGTATTTCGGTGCTGTCGGGCTATGCCCAGGGAAGCCAATCTTACAAAGTAGGAGACAAAGGTCCTGCCGGAGGAATCGTATTTTACGATAAGGGAGATAAAACCGATGGCTGGCAGTATCTGGAAGCCGCTCCTCCTGAATTCGAGTTTGAGGCTAATTGGAATTCCGCAAAAGATATGTGTAAGTTATTAAATATTAATGGAATTACCGGTTGGAGATTACCAAATAGAGATGAGCTTAGCTTTATGTATTTAAACCTAAAGCAGAAAGGGCTTGGTGGTTTTGCAAACGCTTCGTACTGGTCTTCATCAGAAGAACAAAATGTTTTTACTTTTACAATGTATCATAATTTCGGAAACGGTCTTGTGTTGGGTGCTGACCGCCTTGGTAGAGGGGTTGTTTCATATAAAGTCCGCGCCGTACATGAATTTTAATTCACTTTCTTCTGTTTGGCACACAGTAATACACACTATTTTCTATAAGTAAAATGGTTTTACTTTCCCTTATAATTTTTGCCGCTTGCCCATGATTCATAGTTCCAGCCATGCGACCCAAGGATTGGGCGGTTGTGTCGTCCACAGCGCCGGACATCTGAAAATCCAGTTTCTTCCTAAGAAAAAAATTTATTTGGGAATGTATAACACCCTAAAAAGCTAAAAATATTCATAAAAATATTTGCCCGGATTTTGACAAAGTTTGATATTTACTATACAATTTAAACATATAGTCATTTCGGAAAAACAAAAAGGGGAGAAGAAAAATGCCAACTGAAAACTCTGATAGACGGACTATTTACCGTCAAAGAAAAAAAAGCGGATGCTGCCCAAGATGCGGAAATAAGGTTAATAAAAGGAGCAAATATATCTATTGTGATGACTGCCGTGAGTTTTTTAGAGATTACAATAGAGAAACTTCGGAAACTATTAACAAAACGCGGAAAAAACGCTATGATCTGAGGAAAAAGAAACATCTGTGCCCGCGCTGCGGCAAAAGCCTCGGGAAAAAATACAATAATATTATTTGCGAAGATTGCCTAAAAAAGCAATATAAATATAATTACGGAAAAAAAAGACCGAAAAAAAAATAAGCAAATTTTACCTTTCATAATATCGAAAGTTTTAACTTCCGGACAAGTTTCATTTACTTTGAAAATATATTAATGTTACAATCTATTATGGAAAGCCCCTATCTTACGCATTACAAATCCTGCCGCTTTTGTCCGCGAAACTGCGGAGTTAACCGCCTTGCGGGAGAAATCGGTTATTGCGGTGAAACTTCCAAGTTGAGAATTGCGGCGGCTGTAATTCACAAAGGCGAAGAGCCGCCGCTTGTCGGAACCGGC
>JGI20171J29575_12612628_pt1 | contig 22053 bp, 21 predicted proteins | sample TergutNc150P4_FD_29575 | JGI IMG/M metagenome (IMG submission 29575)
GTTGAGGGCAAAAAATCCAGCGATTATGTTCATGTTATTTTTTCACAGATCCTTAGTATAAATGATATGTTTACCGGTTTCAGCTTCTCGTATGCCATTTGTCTAACTTCCTGCGTAGAAACAGCCCTGCAAGCATAATAAACCGTACGCCGTTCTTGACGTGATTTTTTGTATTTGCGCTGGATATCAACTGAGTAGAATTTATTGCTCTTGCCAAACGCAAAAGAATCAAACCGGATTTTGTTTAACATCACATCATTCTCATTTAAGGTAGCTTGTGAATGTGGATTTCCTATGATTTCTACAAGTTCACCTGTAACCGCGGAACATAATTTGCAAAACAAATAACTATTACCAAACATCACTGAAAAGACAACATCGTTGCATGGGCAGAAATGATTGTGATATGTTAATCTCAATTTACGTCACCTCGTAATCATAGTATTATAATATCATAAAACGCTGTCTGATTCAATATTTAAATCAGAAAGAGGTGCAGCAATTTTTTTGTTTTGACTTGTGATTTCTTTGACTATATAGTACAATATAGGTAGAGGCGCATATTATGCGCCTGCGGGCGGATACTATCCGCCCCTACGTAATCTATGTCAACGAAAACATACCTTTTTGAAACACGCCAGTAGATTTTAGAGGATATCAGAAGAGTGATGAAAAAGAATACCAAACGGATTTTATATTTCAGCGCGTTTATTCTAACGCTTTTAATAGAGATATACATAGCTGTATTTGTGCGTGACCGCTTTATCCGTCCTTATATAGGCGATGTGCTGTCGGTGATGGTTGTGTACTTTTTTATACATATTTTTTGGCCGGACCGCTGCAAATGGCTTCCGCTGTATGTATTTCTGTTTGCGGTGTGCGTGGAAATTACGCAATATTTTCATCTGGCTAAATTGCTGGAGCTTGATCAAAACCGTGTGCTAAGTATAATTCTTGGCGGCTCTTTTGATTGGATAGATATTATATGTTACGGGGCAGGGTGTTGCGTTATATGGGCGCTAAGTTTAATATGACTTTAGAGCAGAATATATTTGTCGCTAAACGAAATATAGTTGACTATATTTGGAAAAGCGCAAAACTGGAAGGATTATCTGTAACTTATCCCGATACGGATTCTATTTATAACGGGATGAGCGTGCAGGGTGTTCCTGTGAGTGAAATTGTCGCTGTTAATAATTTGAAACGGGCGTGGATGTTTTTGCTGGATACGTTAGAACCGCCCCTTGACTATCCGTATATTTGTAAGATAAATCAAATTGTCGGCGGGGATAATTTAGTTTATAACGCGGGATATATCCGAAATATTCCTGTGTCTATAGGCGGAACGTCATGGAAGCCTGAAATGCCTATTGAAAGTAAGATCAAAGAGGAAATTTCAGATATAAACACTATCGTTAGCCACACAGACAGGGCGATTACATTTATGCTGTGGTGTATGAGGCGGCAGATGTTTCTTGACGGCAATAAAAGAACAGCACAGCTTATAGCAAACAAAGAAATTATATCAAACGGCGAGGGCATTATTTCTATTCCGATAGAACATCAGAATAATTTTAAAAAAATGCTTATTGACTTTTATGAAACCGCTAATATGGATGAAATAAAACAGTTTGTTTATGAGAATTGTATTGATGGTTTGCACTTTGATAAGCAGTAAGGGTTTTATTTTCCCGTGATAATTCCATTTTTTGCGCATGATGCGCCGCCCAATCCGTGCGCCTTTGCGTGCTTTGTAGAATACCGTAACCGTACCACAGAGAATATTTTAACAGATTTAGACAGTAATTAAAACTAAATGCGATTGGCTACCATGTTTCATTCCTTGTTGGTTCCTTTCGCAGAAAGGAATGATCTTTTGGATGAATGAGGAAAAATCAAAGACTGTGGTAGAAGAGGATTCAGTTACAGATGAAAAATCTCAAGAAAAGCGACACGGAAATGTATTTGTCGAATTTTTATCAGCACATCCATTTTTTGTTGCTATATTTGTTGTACCTGCTTTTACAATAATTATTGAGAGAATCGCAGCACTGCTTTCCTTCACTCTGGCGGCAATTTTATTTTCCATTATCATAACAATTGCAATTTGTGGTTGGGTAATGCGAAGCAGAGTAAAGGAAAACGGCGAAGTTTACGAAATCTGTATTACTTGTATTATTATTTTTTTTGCACTTTTTATTATTTATAAAATCTTTCTCGTAAAATTTGGACAGGACCAAGACGCAATTGGCTTCTTAACCTCAACCTCGTTTAAATTATTTGTTGTTGGGTTGATGGTAGGATTAGTTGTGGTGATAGGACTAACTTATATTCTCTCACATTCCACAATTTCACCTCTTATGGAATTATTGTTTAGCGCTCGGTGTCGATGGCTTATTCTATTTGTTTTAGCAGCGGAGGGGGTATATATTTGTGTAGAAGTAACAGGCATCCTCTTAATGGGCAAATCAGTTATCGGTGGGTCTGTCTCTTTCTGGATCATGTTTGTTTCAAGTCTTCCAATAGCTTTGCAGGTTATATTTTACTCAATTTATTATTTACGTGGCAAAGGGGGAACGCGAACGAATTTTGTTTTGCTTTGGTTTATACTACTAACGCTTCTCTGCTATCTTTATTATCCACATTCGTTCGCACAAAGAACAAACAGGATTTTCAATCTCATGGGAGGATCAAAAGTTGTGGATGAAATAATAATTGGCAGAAACGGTTTGCTGGGAACAAATTCAATGACAGGACAAGGCAAGGCAACTTACGTTAATGGGAATGTTTATGAGGGTGATTTTGAATATGGCATTTGTACAGGTAACGGTAAATTAACCTTCGTAAACGGTGATGTTTATGAAGGAGAATTTGCAAAAAATCAAGCTACAGGGAAAGGTTTATTTACTCTTGCTAACGGAACAAAATACATAGGGCTATTTAAAGATGGTGTGCCCAACGGGGATGTAGAAGTGATATCAAAAGACGGAGAGGTCATGTATTCAGGCGTATTCGCAGATGGTATTGCAAAAGATAATAAATATGATTTCCCATATACAACTATTACATTGAATGCAAATCCAGATTGTTCGCATGAGACTGAGTGGATGATGATATTTCTAAGAGAAAAGATAGCTTACCTTTTGGGGTTTTGAGTAATGTGAGTATATATCTTATCTACTGCTGTAAGGGGGATGTAGTGAAAAAAATAATTGTATCCGGGCTTATTAATATAGAGACAACCGTTGCCGTAGGGAAGTTTCCGGTAGAGTATTACCCGGTTGATTATAATTTTTTTGGTATACGCACCGGTGTTTCCGGAGTCGGTATGAATGTGGCTAGGGCTTTGAAAACATTGGGGTCTAACCCGGTCTTGTTGTCAATAACATCTAAGGATTTTTATGGAGATATAATTGCAAATGAATTAAACTCTCTTGATATTAAAAATAATTTATTGCCAATGCTTGAATCAACTCCCCAGTCCGTCATCTTTTATGATGATGAAGGCAAACGCCGTATTAATTTAGACTTAAAAAATATTCAGAATATGTTGTACCCGGTTGAACCCGCAAAAGAATTGCTTTCGGATACGTCACTGGCGGTTGTCTGTAATATTAATTTTTCGCGGGGGTTATTGCGCTTTTATAGGGATAAAGGCGTTGCGGTTGCTACGGATGTTCATATTATCAATAATATTTATGATGAATATAGCAAAGATTTTCTACAGTCCGCGAATATACTTTTTTTGAGTAATGAAAAGATTATAGGCAAAGAACGGGATTTTATGAATGAGTTGATCGAAGCTTATAATAATGAAATAATCGTTATCGGTATGGGTGATAAAGGGGCTTTGATGTACGTTCGGAAAAATAACTCTCTTATTGAATATCCGGCCCAGAAAACCCGCGCTGTAATCAATACCGTAGGGGCTGGAGACGCTTTGTTTTCTTGTTTTATACATTATTACAACAAATATGAAAACCCGTATGACGCAATCCAAAAGTCAATTTTGTTCGCGTCATATAAAATCGGAGATACCGGCGCCGCAAATGGTTTTTTAAGCGAAAAGGAATTAGAAAAGCTGCAGTCTGGTAAATCTTGATAATACCTGCATACCTGCAAAAATAATTTACACCTCTTTTCGAAAAATGCTTGCACGATTCGCAAGCATTTGTTACAATACATGTGGAAAGGCGATATAAAAAATGTCCTGGTTCTTTGTTGATGATATTATTGACTCAAATTGTTATACTATAACAGGAGAAAACGCGCGTCATATTTCAAAGTCTTTAAGAATGACACCGGGCGAACCGGTTACTTTATGTATGCCCGACGGTTACCTGTGTTTATGTACTATTACTGATGTGGAAAAAGATAAGGTAACTGTGCGAATAGAAGATAAGCAGCGGTGTACCAGCGAACCGTCTATAGATGTAACGCTTTTTCAATGTGTTCCAAAAGGCGATAAAATGGATTTAATAATTCAAAAAGCTGCGGAGCTTGGTGTCAAAAAGCTTGTCCCCACTTTATCGGCCCGGTGTGTTTCCCGGCCCGATGAAGAATCCGCGGATAAAAAGGTACGGCGTTTTCAAAAAATTTCTTTGCAGGCCGCTATGCAATCCCAAAGAGGCTGTATTCCCGATGTGTCGAATTATATAACATTTGAACGGGCTTTAGAGTTAGCGAAAGCATATGATCTTTCGGTTATTTTTTATGAGGTAACCGGACAAGCTATACGTAATATTCTGAGCGTCAATACCGTTCAGCCGAAAAGCATTTGCGTTTTTATTGGCAGTGAAGGCGGTTTTGAAGAATCTGAAATTATGAAAGCCCAAGACGCGGGTATACATGTGGCTACACTCGGCAAACGAATTCTAAGATGCGAAACAGCCGCTATTGCCGCGCTGACGCTGATAATGTATGAGTTTGAGAAATAACGCGCCTGACGCGCACGCAATTCTCTCACAGAGAAATTGTGAAAACTAACTTAAGTTACAGCAGCAAAGAAAGCAGCTATTCGATATTTTCTTTAACATTAGCTTGTTTTTCTATTGCTGTTATCAATCCTTAAGTCATTAATGAAAGGAGATGTGTTTATTTTATGATAGGTATTATTTGCGCTTTAGATATAGAAGCGGAAGGATTAAAGCATCAAATGGACAACCCTTCTATATATAATATTGCCCAGATTACATATTCTAAAGGCCATATTAACGGGGGAGAAACAGTTGTAGCCGAATGCGGTGTCGGAAAAGTCAACGCGTCTATGTGTACTCAGATTATGATAGACCAATTCCGCCCTGAATGGATTATTAACAGCGGTATCGCGGGCGCTTTGGCTGATAACCTAACTATCGGAAGCATGGTAATCGCGTCTGATGTGGTACAGCATGACATGGATACCTCCGCCTTAGGAGACCCTTTAGGTACAATATGGTTTAACAACGACAAACAGATATATATAGCCGCGGATACAGCTATTGCCGCCGCGCTGAAAGTTGCCTGCGCGATGTTAGAAAATACAGAGATTTTTACAGGGCGCATCGCGACCGGTGACTCATTTATTGATGACAGACTTAAACGGAAAAAGCTGTACCAAAGGTTTAATGCCCTGGCATGTGACATGGAAGGCGGAGCTATAGGTCAGGTATGCTATAGAAACCGTATTCCTTTTGGTATTTTACGAAGCATTTCCGACAGCATGAATGAAAACGAGGCTTCGGATTACTTTAAATTTAAAGAAACAGCCGCTCAAAAATCTATTGATGTTATTACATATTTATTGTCTACATCGTTGGCGCGTTTTGTCAATGACCAATGAACTCCCGTTTATTCCGTGCCCCTTGGATCAAAAATCAAATATAAAAAAAGCAGGAGATTAAGATAATGTCTTAATCTCCTGCTGCTTCTCGCCATATTTATTTATATTTACCAGTATCTTTCTATTTTTGCACGGGAACGCGCGCGTCTTACACGAACACGGCCTTGCTCCGTTCTATAAATGAAATAGATAACCGACGCCATGATAACGGCAATCGCAATCAGCCAGACAACAAAAATAACCCCGTTTTTGTTACTTGTTTTAATAGAGCCATTATCTCTTTCACTATTTGCTAAATTTGAAATAGTATCCGCGGCCAACTGATTTGTTTTGTCAATAATACTGCTGCTTAACGCGGATTCACCGGATGAAATACGTGTCGCTTCACCTGAACCTGATGTCAACGTCTGTGACCCTGAGTTCTGAATCTTGGATTTCGCGTCTGCTTTCGCGGGATTCTTCAACGCTTTGCCGCTTTCAATACATTCAAGGGTAGCCGCGTCGATAAGACCAGTAACCACAAGACCGTTCGCCTTTTGGAAGGCTTCCAGAGCCGCTTTTGTTAAGCTGCCATAAAATCCTGTCACATTCCCGTCAAGTAAATAACCTAACGCAATCAGCTTCTCCTGATAAGGCTTTAATCCTTCATAATACCCTTCCGGTTCAAAATTAAAGGGGTCATTTGGATTTATCTCAACCGTTTCCTCTTCATTCCCCTCTTCCTCTGGTACAATCGCGTAAGGGGCTTCATCTGAATACAAAAGCCGCAAATCACTGTCACCCGCTACGCCGTCAATATAAACACCAGCCGCCATCTGGAACTGTATATATGCTAATTCTGTGCTGTCGTTAAAGTATCCGGAAATCTCTCCCTGATAGAAACCAAGCTCAGCAAGCCGCCGCTGGAGATTGATAACATCGTCCCCGCTGTCGCCGTTTTTGATAGTTGCGTAAATTGAGGGATTTGGTGTTCCGCTTGAATAATCCGGAGAGGTTGGACTCTCGGAATTCGATGTATCGCCTGAATAATTATTTTCCGGTTCTACATAAGCCGCCGTAGGCTCTATAACTACCGGTTCCGGTTCTGGCTCAGGTACTACTGGAGCCGGCGCGGGTGTTTCTTCTGCCACAGCGGAAAAATCGCCGGGAGCCGCGTTTGAAGCTCCGCTTGCGTCAAAAAAGTATGTAACGCCGCCAATGGTTCTTGATGTGTTTGCTACGTATTCACCGTTTTCATAGTAATAATAACTGCCGCCAAAGCTTTCCCACCCTGTAGTAGGATAAGTTACACCCGCAACTTTAAACCACATCTGCCATGACATATAAGATACACTGGAATAGCACACACCTGAATACTCGTTTCTGGCGTCTACTGCCATGCCGCCGCCTACATATACTCCTACATGCCCGGGATGCCACAGCCCTAACCCATGTATATTGGGGATACTGCTCACTGAGCCGCTTTCATAAGAGGAGTTTAACATGTCCGTTCTGTTTCCGCCAACACCATTGTATGAGTAAATTAAACCTGAACAATCAACCGCACCGGGACTGGTACCACCATAAACATACGCCCATCCGCTATAGTAGGCATTTAATGCCCAAGTCGCAAGACCAATTCCTGTACTGGCTGCACTCGCTGAAATCGTCCCTACGATACACATTGAAGCCAAAATTACAATAATGATAATTGCTGAAATCAAACGTCTCAGTCTTTTCATTTTCATCATAACTCTTGCCAGCATGATACTTATCTTCCACCGAAATTTAACTATAATATGTAAAAGATAAATCCACGCTATCAATTCCCACCTTTCTTAAACATCTTGTATTTTAATCGTTACAATATTATTATTTAAAACAAGTTGTAACAACTTTGTAACAAGTATATCACAGTAATATTAATAAATCAAGCCTTTTATTCAAATATTTATGAGAAATTTTTATTTAAATTTTTTAATTCTCTATCCGCTAAAACAATACACTATAAAAGTGAATCTGTTATGACTGAGTAAACAATGTATGATCCCAACAAATACAGTATTATCCATTCCACTTTAATGAAATATCCAATGATTTTACAGTATGTGTCAAAGCCCCTACAGAAATAATATCTACGCCCGTTTCCGCTGTTTCTTTGACTGTGGCTTTTGTAATATTTCCGCTGGCTTCTAAAACCGCGCGTCCGGCTGTTAGCTTTACCGCTTCTTTCATAGCTTCCAGGCTCATATTGTCAAGCAAAATAACATCGGCGCCTGCGGACAATGCCTCAGCCAGTTCATCAATAGTTCTAACCTCCACTTCAATTTTGATCATATGCCCTAATTTTTCCTTAACAATTGTAATTGCTTTTTTAATACCGCCTGACGCGTCAATGTGATTATCTTTAATCATTGCGGCATCTGACAGATTGAACCGGTGATTCTTGCCGCTTCCCGTCTTAACAGCGTATTTTTGCAGCGCTCTGAGACCGGGCAGCGTTTTTCTTGTGTCTGATATAGAAGCTTTGGTACCTTCCACAAGCTTAACAAACGAGTTAGTCTCTGTGGCTATACCGCTTAAATGCTGCAGCAAATTTAACGCGGTACGTTCTCCTTTTAAAATACATTTTGCGCTGCCGCTTATTTTTGCGATAATTTCACCTTTTTGAACAGCATCTCCATCATATTTATAAATCTCTGAAACTATCTGATCGTCAAGACGCCTGAATACCCTTAACGCAATGTCAATCCCGCATAAAATTCCTTCCGCTTTTGCTATAAAAACCGCGCTTCCAGCTTGATTTTCCGGAATCAGGCTGTCTGTTGCCGCGTCCATATAATGAATATCTTCCAAAAGCGCGTTGTCTATAACCTTGTCCACATAAATTTTATTCAGCGTCATATAATTTCCCCTTCATCAAATTCTTTTAAAATAATATGAGCGACAGCCGCCAGACTTTTTGCCTCCGCGTAATCAGAGTTAATTTCGTATTTTCCCACTGACAATAGATTCAGAATTTCCTCTATCCGCAGCCTGCTGTCTTTGACCTTTTCTTTTTTCAGCGATACAAAAAATGTGTTTTGAATTGTTTGCCTTATTTTTGTGCGTATGCCATGAATTATAGGTTTACCTTCTATAATATACGGGGAAGGCATCACACCTAAATCAGATTTAGGAAACTTTTTTATTTTTTCCGCAATATTAACGGCAGCCCTGTGCGAAAATACAAGCGCTTCCAGAAGGGAATTGCTCGCCAGCCGGTTTGCGCCATGTACACCGGTATTGGCACATTCCCCGATAGCGTACAAATTCTCTATTGTCGTCTGAGCGTTCAAATCTACTGAAATCCCCCCCATTAAATAATGCTGGCAAGGGAAAATCGGAATTTTATCTTTTGTAATATCTACTCCCTGTTCCAAGCATTCTTCATATATCATGGGAAACCGCTCTTTAAGAAATTCCGCGTTTTTATGTGTAATATCTAAATAAAAGTCTTCGCTTTTCATTAACAGGCTCTCTTTAATAATAGATTCCGATACTACATCCCTGGTCGCCAATTCCGCCCGTTCATCATATTTGTGTAGAAAACGTTCAAAGGCGCAGTTTAACAGCACGCCGCCCTCTCCTCTGACTGCTTCGCTTATTAAAAAGCGCTCTCTGTTTTTGGCCGCGGCAAAGGCCGTGGGGTGAAACTGAATCCGGGAAAGATGCTTAATTTCCGCTCCAAGCTTATAAGCCAGATATATGCCGTCACCTGTGGCTATCGCTGAATTTGTTGTATACAGATACACTCTGCCGATACCGCCTGTAGCCAGCATACAATAACGCGTGCCGACCATGATATTTTCTTTGCCGTCTTTTAACATGGAAATATAAAATCCATTTTCTGTTTTGTCTACCGCATAAACCAAAGCATGTTCGGTTAATGTAATATTAGGCTTTTTAAGCACCAGCTCAAGCAGTTTGTTCACAATAGCGCGGCCTGTTGAATCTTTGTGGTGGACAATTCTATGTCTGGAATGGCCTGCTTCAAGTGTTGTAAGAAGCCGTCCATATCTGTCCCGGTCGAAATCAACACCCATATCCTTTAGCTTCAAAACTTCTCCCGGGCCTTCCGTCACAAGCTTTTCTACCGCGGCTAAATTATTTTTATATTTCCCCGCGATAAGTGTATCGGCAATATGCAGCTTATACGTATCTGTAACTTTATCTAAAACAGCGGCTACACCGCCCTGAGCTAAAGAGCTGTTTGACAGCTGCGCTTCTTTTTTAGATAAAATTAACACTTTTATATTCTCTTCAAAATGAAGTGCCGCGTATAGTCCCGCTATACCTGTTCCAACAATAACAACATCATATTTTTTTATAACTTTCAAATTTCTCACCTAATTTCATGGTGTGTTTCAAAAACGGTATGGTTTTGTTGACATGGATTACGCAGGGTGGATAGTATGCCCCTACAATGAATGATTTCACACATGCTGTTTTACATCATATCAACGGCATTTGAAACACGCCGATTTCATTTGCTGATTTACAAATTTAAGTATTTATATTATACTACAATTACTTAATAATAAAAAGGGATAATAATATATGAAATTAGAAAATACAGCACAAAAACCCGCGGCGGCTTTGCTTGTAAGCGTTTGTACCGGAAAATACGATACCGAAAGCTCCCTTGATGAATTAGCGGAACTCACGCAAAGTGCCGGAGCAATCCCAAAAGGGTTTATAACCCAAAATTTAAACAGCCCTGAAACTTCTACTTATGTAGGGTCCGGCAAACTGCAGGAGATAAAAGAATTCTGTCAAAACGAAGAGATTGAACTGCTGATTTTTGACAGTGAGCTTTCACCTGTGCAGATCCGAAATATTGAGACGGAAACCGATGTGCGTGTTATTGACCGCACTATGCTGATACTAGATATCTTTGCCCTTAGAGCCAAATCAAAAGAAGGCAAGCTTCAGGTTGAACTGGCGCAGTTAAAATACATGCTTCCCCGCTTAACAGGAAAAGGTATTAGGATGTCACGCTTAGGAGGCGGTATCGGCACCAGAGGACCGGGAGAAACACAGCTTGAAACAGACCGGAGACATATAAGAAGGAAAATGGAAAATATTAAAGAACAGCTGGCTTATGTATCGCGGCATAGAAACGCTCTTCGGAAACGCCGTGAAAAGGATGGAGTTATTACCGTTGTTATGGTAGGCTATACTAATGCCGGCAAATCTACGCTGATGAATAAATTAACCGATGCCGGCGTTTTAGCGGAAGATAAATTGTTTGCCACATTAGATCCCGCTTCCCGGGCGCTGAAACTGCCAAATGGGATGACAGTAATGCTGATTGATACTGTAGGGTTTATACGCCGCCTGCCCCATCATCTGATTGAGGCTTTTAAATCCACATTGGAAGAGGCTGTTTTCGCGGATGTTATTTTAAATATCTGCGATATAAGCAATCCTGAAGCAAAGCTTCATCTTGATATATCGCAGGAATTGCTTGTACAGCTGGGCTGCACAGATATCCCGGTCATTTCTGTGTGGAATAAATGCGATTTAACAGAAACAATAATTTTTGAAAATATCAGCAATAATTCCGTTAAGATCAGCGCTAAAACAGGGTTTGGGATTGATCATCTTTTATCCGTTATTGAACAAAATCTTGCTGTTCAAATACGAAACGCAGAAGTATTGCTGCCTTTCGGCCAGGCCGGCCTTATTAACCAGATAAGGGAAAGCGGCGCTTTGATTTCCGAAGAATATACAGCGGAGGGTATTAAAGCTTCAGTGGCAGCGGACGCGCGGCTATGGCCTAAAATAAAGGAGTATGCTATTTAGAATCCTTTTGCTGAAGGGGCTGTTGAAATATTCGAATATTTCAACAGCCCCCTTATTTAGATTATGATCTTACTCAAAACTTTTTTATCTGAATTTCTATATTATCCATCAAAAGTAGCACATTATACTACTTTAATTTTCTGCATAAAATATTCTCTTTTAGATAGGGTATTTTAAAAACATAAAAAAAGTTATTGTAAAGCTGGCAAAAAAATTGTATAATTATTTTATCATATATTTTAGGTGAACAGTAATATCCGGCTTCTGGGTTTGGGCTTTTGTCTTTAACCGATGGCCTTTGGCAGGTGAAAAATCATGCTTCTGCGGTCAGCTGAACATACAAGAAAAACAAAAGAAACAAATGTGAGTTTATCTCTCAATTTAGATGGCGGAGATATAAAAATCAATACAGGGATAGGTTTCTTTGACCATATGCTTAATTCATTGGCGGTTCACGGGCACTTTGGGCTTAGGGTGAACGTTATTGGCGATTTACTGGTGGATTGTCATCATACTGTAGAGGATACGGCTATTGTTTTGGGCAAGGCTTTTAATGAAGCGCTGGGGGATAAAAGCGGAATAAAGAGGTATGGAAGCGCTTATATTCCTATGGATGAAGCATTGGCGTTTACTTGTGTAGATGTTTCGTCAAGACCATTTTTGGTATTTGAAGCTAAGTTTAATGCTGAGAGGTGCGGGGAATTCGATACATGCATGACAGAAGAGTTCTTTAGGGCCTTTTCTTATAATGCAGGCATTACATTACATACAAAAATTTTATACGGGAACAATTCACACCATATGATTGAAGCAATGTTTAAAGCGGCTGCACATGCGCTTAAAGCGGCAGTGGAGGTTGTCGGGACAACTTCACCGCTTTCTACAAAAGGTGTTCTATAACAAATAAAAGAAAGGCGGAAGGGGGCATGTGCGCCCTATGCATTTATGAAAATTATTCCTGCGATTGATATTATTAACGGAAGCTGTGTTAGGCTATTCAAAGGTGATTACGCAACAGCTCATAAAGTAGCAGATTCGCCTGCTGAGATGGCCGTGAGATTTGAGGATGCGGGCGCAAAGTTTTTGCATATTGTAGATTTAGACGGAGCTAAATCCGGCAGACGTGTAAACGGAAACCTGATTATAGAGATTGCTAAAAGTGTTAATATGTCTGTCCAGGTGGGCGGAGGTATAAGAGATTTAGAGTCTATTGATTATTATGCCCAAAACGGTATTGACCGGATTATACTAGGGTCTTTAGCCATAAAAAATCGATCACTTCTTAAAGAGGCGGTAAAAATTTACAGTTCCAAAATTGTGGTGGGGATTGACGCGAAAAACGGGTTTATATGCGTAGAAGGCTGGCAGGAAAATGCTGGTGTAGATTATATTACGTTTGCGAAAAACATAGAATCAATAGGGGTAGAAACTATTATTTTTACAGATATCGATCAGGACGGTATGCTTTCAGGGCCTAATTTAAAACAGCTTAAATCTTTATCCGAATCAGTATCATGCAAGATTATTGCAAGCGGCGGAGTATCAAGCTTAGAAGATATAAAAAGTTTGTCCGAATTAAATATTTTTGGTGTCATATGTGGTAAATCAATTTATACAGGTAATTTAGATTTAAAACAGGCTGTGGAAAAGTTTGGAAGTAGTAAAAATGATTGATCTAGAAAAATATTTCATAAAAGAGGATTTAATTCCTGTAATTGTTCAAGAAAAAATCACACGAAGAGTGCTGATGTTAGCGTATATGAACAAAAAATCTCTTGAAACAACATTAGAGACAGGATATACTTGGTTTTATAGCCGGAGCCGCGGAAAACTTTGGAACAAAGGGGAAACATCAGGTCATTATCAAAAAGTCTGCGAAATATTTTCCGATTGTGATAATGATACGCTTCTGATTACGGTGGAACAGACAGGAGTGGCTTGTCATACAGGGAGGATGACCTGTTTTAATGAGAGATTGAATTAAAGGAGAACATCACATATGGCATTTGAATCAGTATTAGAATCATTATACAATACAATTTTAGATAGAAAACAAAATCCGCAAAACGGTTCGTATACCTGCTATTTATTTGAGCAGGGTATTGATAAAATTTTAAAAAAAGTCGGAGAAGAAAGTGCGGAAACAATTATTGCGGCAAAAAACGAAAATAAAGATGAAATAGTTTTAGAGGTATCTGACCTTATATTTCATTTATTTGTAATGTTAGCGGAAAAAGAAATTTCATTTGAAGAAGTGATGAGAGAATTGGAAAAGCGCAGCAATAAAACAGGCAATTTAAAAACATTTCATCAAACGGATAAAAACACATAAAAGCGTAGGTAAACCGCTTCAATCAATTAGGCGGGTTTATATATAAGGCAACCTTTGAAAACCTATTGCCGCATCATCGCGGCACATCTTTATCGGCCATTTTGCACCATGCGGATACGGCGGGATGTTTTTAGAGGTTGCTATAAAAATTAAAGAAGGAGTAAGATTTATGAAACGGTCTGTTATGTCAAAACTAATAGGGTTGATTTTAATGCTGTCGTTGTTAATGGCGGCAGTGGCTGTGCCAAATATGAGTGGAATCGTTGCGGGCGCAGCTGATTATCAGCTTGCAGGAAATGTCCAGGATGGTGTCATTTTGCACGCATTTAACTGGTCATACAAGACAATCAAGGATAATTTGCAGGCGATAGCGCAAGCAGGATTTACGACAGTACAAACATCACCGGTTCAGCAGCCTAAAGACTACAGCGCGAAAAATGTAGATATAGGCTTCGGGGCCAGTGGCCAGTGGTGGAAACTGTATCAGCCATTAAGCTTTTCGATTGCAAAGGAATCGTGGCTTGGTACCGCTGCTGACTTAAAATCGTTATGCACGGAAGCAAAAAAATACAACGTTAAAATTATTGTAGACATTGTTACAAATCATATGGCAGCGAAATTATCATCAGATGGGAAATCGGATCCCAGATATTTATCTCCTGACATTAAGGCTTATGAAGCTGCACTGTATGACAACAACAGCGGGAAGTATTTGCATAATCTAGGTCAATCTGCAAGCGATGGATCGGTGGAAAGGCAGGTTAGAGGAAACGTAGATAATTTGCCGGATCTAGATACAGGAAATACTACAGTTGTTCAAGCTGCGGTAATCAAGCTTCTTAAAGAGTGTATTGACTGTGGTGTAGATGGCTTCAGATTTGATGCCGCAAAACATATTGAAACGCCTGATGACGGCTCCTTTGCTTCGAATTTTTGGCCGAATATCTTAAATGCGGCAAATCAGTATGCAAGCAGCAAGCAAATGTATTATTATGGTGAAGTTCTGTTTGAGCCGGGTGCCGGGAGAAGCGCTTTAAGCTACACGAGGTATATGTCCATAACAGATAATTTGACAGGTGCGAATATAAGAAAAGCGCTTTTAGGGAAAAGCGCATCCGGAGCCAAAAACAGCTCAGACTATGGCGGAAATAGAAAAAATGATGCACCATCTAATAAACTAGTTTTATGGGCTGAATCTCATGATACATACCAGGATAAGGATAATATGTTTGCCAGCAGCTCAGTTTCTAATGATGACATTATTAAGACATGGGCGTTAGTAGGTACCAGAAAAGGCGCATCGGCATTATATTTTGTGCGGCCCCAGGATGGAATTATGGGTAATGCCGGGGATCCCACATGGAAAAGCTTGGCTGTAACCGAGATTAACAGGTTTCATAATACGTTCAAAGGAGAATCAGAGTATTTATCAGATTCAGGGTCGATAGTGTACAATGAAAGAGGCGACAGTGGTGTTGTTTTAGTAAACGCAAACGGCAAGGCAGTAAGTGTTTCGGTACCCGCAAATAAAATTAAGAACGGCACATATAAAGATACAATTACGGGAAATACTTTTACTGTATCAAACGGTCAAATTTCAGGGAACATAGGTGACACAGGGGTTGCTGTTGTATATAATACCACTACGACACCATATATTTCAAGCTCTAAAGAAAGTTCAACTTTTAAAGGGTATTTTGTTGAGGTGGTTTTGACGGTAAAGCACGCAACCTCAGCTTCTTATAAAATTGACAATGGTCCGGAAGTTGCGTTTAGCGGGTCAACAACTGTTTATGCAGGTCAAAATACAGCTGACGGAAAAGATGTAGTTGTAACGGTTAAAGCAAGCAATGGAAGTAAAGCAACAGAGGCTTCATATGTGTATAGGAAACAGGAGCCTAGCGAGAGCGGGTCGTGGATTGTTTTTGACAATAAAACGTTAAAATGGCAGGATGTATATATATATGTATATGACGAAGTGACTAATGGAAAAAGTAATGTTTTAGCAAATGCAGACTGGCCGGGAGAGAAAATGGAGTATAATGAAGCACTGGGTCTGTATTTTTATGAGCTTCCTAAAGATTTAGCCAATAGAGGGAAAAATGCGGCAGTTGTTATTCACAACAATTTAGGGTCTCAGTATCCGCCGTCAAGCTCTAGAAACCCATACTCAATGACATCAAAAAAGATGATTTATCAGAGTGGGTGGAAAGAATATACCGGAGCGGTACCGCCAAATTTGCCAAAGGAACCGCCAACAACACCGACGTCATCGACAGCGTCAACAGCGTCAACAGCATCAACATCATCAAGTTCAGCACAATCCACGGGATCATCTAATACCACCAATACAACAGCATCAAAACCGGTATCTGCTTGTACGCATAGTGATCAATGTTATATGATTGGTGATGCTGATAGAGATTGGAAAGTTACTGTAAAGGACGCGACAACAGCTCAAAAGCATGTGGCAAAATTTTTCACTTTAGCAGGGACGATTTTTAAGGCGGCAGATGCCGATGAAGATGGTAAGATTACTGTAAAAGACGCGACATTGATTCAAAAATATGTAGCAAAATTTAAAATAAACGCAAGAGTCGGACAAGAAATTTGTAATGAGACAACATCGGCAAAAACAGATCCAACAAAGACAGATCCCAAAAAGACAGATCCATCAGAACCATCAATACCAATCACATCAGTCTCTGCTGCCACAACATTGGCAACGCAAGGCACAACAACTACAGCGCCAACAGAGGCAAGTACCGGCACTACAGCAACAGACCCACCAGAAAAAACATATAAATTCACGAACAACTGGATGTGGTCAGATATACGTGTGTATATGTTTAATTCTGGTACCGCAGAGGAAAATGCAGAGTGGCCTGGTGTACCTATTGAATATATTGGGCAGGATCCGCTTGATGAAAATATAGCGCAGTATGAGTTTACAATACCGGATGAGTATGATACTATTATATTTAACGGTATTGAAAATGGAAGTCAAAGTAACCGGCAGCAATCAGTTGATACTATTATAGACCGTTCAGTGAGCGGGTATTATACAAAGGCGGATGGAGAAGGAGATTGTGACGAACGGGGTTATGCATACATTTTAACATGGTAGGCAAAAGATAAAATTACCCCCTGATTTTTTCAGGGGGTAATAAATCTACACGGTAAAAGTTTCTATGTCATGGATGAAGTCGTTTAAATCGTCTCCTTCTGCTACTAATTCTACAGGCTTTTCCATATCTAACGAGAAGATTCCCATTATTGAATGTCCGTCTATAATGTAGTCGTCAATCAGCAAATTAATTTTTAGTTTCATATATTTGTTTGTAATATTAACAAAATTTTTAGCCGACTCAAAGTTGGAAATCATGATAGTCTTTTTAAACATAACTTTTCCTCCTGATTTTTCGCGTGTCTCTTCAACGCACTCTCGGTTTGATTACATGCACCTTGAGGCGGGTGAGAATTCATTATAAATCATTACGTTCCCGAGTATATCACGATATTAAGAAATAATCAATATGTTTTTTCATGATCCTAATATATTCCTTTGTTTTATAATACTAATAATTAATATTTAGGTGGTTTTGTTTTGAATTTTAGTATTTTGACATTTGGTTGTAAAGTAAACCTGTATGAATCGGAATTTATGCGCGAAAAACTATTAAATAATGGGTATGTTTTATCTGAAAATAAAGATTTCGCCGATCTTTTTATTATTAATACATGTACGGTCACGAAAATCAGTGACAGTAAGAATAAGAAGCTGATTTCAAGAATACGGAGAAATAATCCAAATGCGGTAATTGTAATGGCTGGGTGTATGCCTCAGGCGTTTCCGGAAAAGATAGAATCTTTTAAGTATTGCGACATAGTTTTGGGGAATGCGGCTGAAGAAGATTTAATTTCTATATTGGAGAAGTACAACAGCGGGGGGGAAAAAAATCGGCAGCCAATGATATGCGTAAAGCCTCATGACAATGAGCATTCTGTTCAAATGGCAGTTAAGAGGTTCAGCGCAAGGAGCCGGGCTTTTGTAAAAATACAAGACGGCTGTGATAGGTTTTGTTCTTACTGCATCATTCCGTATGCCAGAGGTTTTCCGCGTTCTAAACCTTTGCCGGAAATTCGGGAGGAAATCTCGGTGTTAGCAAACAAAGGATATAAAGAAATTGTGTTGGTAGGTATCAATCTTTCTGCTTATGGACAAGACGTTAATTTTGAACTTTGTGATGCTATTGAACTGGTTGCTTCCGAAGAAAATATTGAACGGATACGTATAGGTTCTATTGAACCGTACTTTTTAAATGAAAAAAACATAAAAAAATTATCAGCAATAGAAAAACTATGTCCACACTTCCATTTATCTCTTCAAAGTGGATGTAACAAAACGCTGAAGGCGATGAATCGTCAGTATAATGTATCTGAATATTTCGATATCGTGTATAATATTAGAGATGTTTTTTACAATCCATCAGTTACGACAGATCTAATGGTGGGTTTTCCGGGAGAAACTGAAGCGGATTTTGAGGAATCTCTTAATTTTATGAATCGGATTAAATTTGCGAAAGTACACGTATTTCCTTTCTCCGCAAGAGAAGGCACAGAAGCAGACAGAATGCAAGAACAAATTAGTTCTGAGATCAAAAATAGGCGCACACAGAAAATGATTGAATCAGCGAATATGCTGCATGAACTTTTTCTAAAAACACAAATAGGAAAAACAGAACCGGTTTTATTTGAAAAGAAAAATAAAACCGGGCTATGGGAAGGTTATACAAGAAATTATACCAGGATCTGCGCAGTGTCAGAAGAAAATATAAGCGGTAAGATTTTAGATGTTTATTTAAAAGAGGCTTATAATGAAGTAAATATTTTAGGGGAAATAAAAAATTATTAATTCTTGTTTATGTCACGGTGATGTATAGATGATTTTTCTCCGTTTTCAATAAAATGACTGTTTAAAACATTGGCGACAGTGACGGAACGATGTTTTCCTCCGGTACAGCCTATAGCAATCACAAGTTGGCTTTTTCCTTCTTTTTTATATAAAGGAACTAAAAAGTCCATTATAGAAAAAAGTTTATCTAAAAAAGCTTGGGTTTCTTCAAGACCTAAAACAAAGCTACTGACTGAAGGGTCAAGACCAGTCATATGTTTCAATTCCTTAATATAAAAAGGATTTTCAAAACATCGAACATCGAACAGAAGATCAGATTCCATGGGTATACCATATTTAAAGCCAAAAGATACACAGGCAATACGAAGTGTGCGCCAGGGTGTTTCGGAAAAAAGAGTGGAAATACGTTCAACTAGCTGATGTATTGTTAAATGAGAGGTATCAACAATATAATCCGCTTTCATTTTGATTGGGGTCAACAATTCGTACTCCAGCTCCAAAGCATCTGACAGAGAATTAACAGAATAAGTATCTAATAATGGATGTTTTCTGCGCGTTTCTTTATAACGAACCAAAAGAATTTCCTTTTTTGCTTCAAGAAATAAGATTTTATAATCCCTGCTTGATTTCGTCAATTCATCCAGCTGTTCTTTTAGCGTAGAGGCAACATCGCCGGCGCGTATATCAACAACTAAAGCCACACGTTTCATAAGTACATTCTTTGAATTTTCACATAAATTGTAAAACGTAGAAATTAACTGTGGGGGGATATTATCTGCACAGAAAAATCCCATATCTTCCATAGTGTGAAGCGCATTAGTTTTCCCGGCTCCGGATAATCCAGTAACAATGACAAAATCCATAAATAACTTCCTTATTCGATTAGAATAATTTCTGTTTCGAGATAAAATCCTGTTTGTTTTTTAACAGTATGTTGGATCAGATGAATCAGATCCATAACATCGCGGCAAGTCGCATTTCCTTTATTGATAATAAATCCGGCATGTTTTTCACTGACGGCAGCGTCGCCTACAGAAACGCCCTTTAAATTGCATTGTTCAATTAAGCGGCTGGCATAATCTCCATTAGGGCGTTTAAAAACACTTCCTGCGCTGGGAAATTCCAAAGGCTGTTTTTCCCTGCGTTTCTGCATGTTTTGTTCCATTTCTGACTGAATTTCTTCTTGGGAGCCTGGTTCAAGGGAAAAAGTTATATTTGTAATAATATGTTTATTTTCTTTATAACTGCTGTGCCGATAAGCAAAATTCAGATCCTTTGCATTTGAAACGCCTGGTTCACCATTTAAAGAGATATGTTCGCACGATGTAACAATATGTGACATTTCACGGCCGTAAGCACCGGCGTTCATAAAGGCAGCACCGCCGGTTGTTCCCGGAATACCGTAGGCAAAGGCCAAACCGCTTAGATTATTTCTGCTTGCGAATAAACATAATGAAGAAAGTGAAACAGCGGATCCACAGCGGATTACTGTATCGTCAATAATCTCAATTTTTTTAAATTCACCTGACATAGTAAGGACAATACCTGACACACCATAGTCATTTATAAGAAGATTACTGCCGTTTCCCAAAACAAGGAGCTTTTTTGCATATTTTTTTGCGATATTAAGAACAATATTTAATTCTTCTATGTTATTAACGGTAACAAGCATTTCAGCGTTACCGCCGATTTTAAATGTAGTACACTGCCTCATAGGAATGTTTGTAACAACATCTATTTTTAAATTTCTTAATTCATCTAAGGCGTGGTTTGTGCAGATAACAATCCTCTCCCTTTTTTAAAATTTATTTAAATTTAAAAGCCTTTTCAGGATATTTTTGTTTTTGTGCTTTCGAGCATAATTTTGCTGAATTTTTAGCGCGGAGGACACAGCCAAGCTGCCGCCCAGCAAGAACGACAAGCAAAAAGACTGTAAAATTGCCCAAATGGCAAAAATAATAAAAATTTTGAATAGGCTCTAATACTAAAATATTTAAGAAAATAAAAACTTATTCCTCCCAGTTAGGTGTCACTTTCTTTGGCAACAGATCATCTTCAGGAAATTCCATTCCTAGATTTTTAAGCAGCTCTCTTGCGGCATTGTATCCTAATTTTTTTTGGCGGTTGTTCATTGCGGCTACTTCTATAATAATTGCTAGATTTCTGCCTGGTTTAACTGGTATTGTAACAATGGGGAGTTCAATATCTAATATCTCCATATAACCGCTGTCAATACCCATACGATCGTAAACTTTATTGTTATCCCAAAGTTCCATATTAACTACAAGATCTATTTTTTCAGTCAATTTTACAGCACCCATACCAAAAATACGTCTGGCATTGATAATCCCGATACCGCGTAGTTCGATAAAATGACGTATATTAGCCGGAGCGGAGCCTACCAGGCTTTTTCTTGAAACCTTGCGGATTTCTACCGCGTCATCGGCGATGAGGCGATGACCTCTTTTAATTAATTCTATAGCGGTTTCGCTTTTTCCCACACCGCTGTCTCCGATGATCAGACAGCCTTCGCCGTATACTTCTACCAATACACCATGCCTGGTAATTCGCGGAGCTAACTCTACGTGTAAATAAGAAATTAAGGCGGCGGATAATCCGGAGGTGGTATCCTGCGAATGTAATACAGGAATATTATGAAGTTCAGCGGCGGCCATAATAGGCTGTGTGGGTTCTAAATTTCGGGCAATAATTACAGCCGGAGGACCTTTGCTGAAAATATTAACCATGATTTCCATCTGTTTTGATTGTTCGAAGTGGGCAAGATACGAAAGCTCCGTTTTCCCCATGATAACAATCCTATCGTTATCAAAGAAATCAAGATACCCTGTCAATTCAAGTCCGGGCCGGTTAATCTCAATAGATGAAATAATGATTTTTTCCGGGTCGTCTGGCATAAAAATTTTTCCTAAAGATAATTCGTTAATAATATTAGCCAAAGTAACAGTAAAACTTGTCGGCATAAATAAATCTCCAGTCTTTGCTTTTACTTTATATTATATCGTATAATTCAAAATTATCAAAGTATTTTTAATCTCAAGAGTATTTTTAGTATTAATTGAATAGATTATAAACCAAAAGACGGTCTAAATTTATATAAAATCGCCTAATTATGTGATTATTCAAAAAAAAAAAAAAAAA
>JGI20171J29575_12612626_pt1 | contig 21776 bp, 18 predicted proteins | sample TergutNc150P4_FD_29575 | JGI IMG/M metagenome (IMG submission 29575)
TCTCTCAGTACCCCTTCCGCCTTTCCTAACTCTTCTTCCACCGCGCCTTTTACCTTTTGTTCATCCATCTCTATTACCTCCTGTAGTAAAATAAATATGCAATATTCCAATCTGACCCTAAATTCAGAAAACAATTAAAACACGCTGCCACTCAAATTTTCTACTGCTTTACACATTTAATCTGTGAATTCAATGGTTCTCATAATACCATAAAAAAACAGTTTCAAACTCTCACTTTCTTTCATCAAACAATTTAAATTGCAAGAAAGAACGGTCTCTTCAAATGAAGTAATAAACATTAAGTTATACATTTGCCCACCTATAGCTGCACTGGTAAAAGCATAATAACCAATAGTTTTTCCAGATACCTTAAAACCGCCTTCATCAAGGATCTCTTCATTTGGATTCACATTGATATGTACTTGCTTCATAACATTTCTTAATTCCATAACATCATCATCACTTAGTTCATCCGGCAAGTGATTTACACTTATATTAATGTTATTTTTTTTGTTCATGTAAACTATCAAGGGTCTGTCATCATGTGGATATTTTACTTTAATCTGCTTTGGTGTCATTAAAACAAACTCACATGGTACATAAATTTTAAATTTCCCGTTAAATAAAGATTCTTGAACCATTTCTAGATTTAAATCGTTATGTGTCACTTCCAAATCGCGAATTTGATCCATCATTACTTCTAACTCATCTGCTTCCTCTTGCTTAGCCTTCTCCTCTGTACCTAGAAGTATTTCTTTTATACTCAATATTTTCTCATCCAAATGATCATCCATAGCATCCCCCCCAAAAAACTTCCTGATTAACCTCTGTTATTACCCTTCTAATAAAACAAACATTTTATCAATCAACAAACACACGGTGTTTCTCCTGAGCCATATCTTTTGCTGTATGTCTGTTTTTTGAAATTTGAAATAATGCCCTTGAAAGCAATTGATAAACTTTTATATTTGTCAACCCTTTTTCCGTCAAACGTTCAAATGGAAATTTGCTGTTCAAATAGGCAAATATCATTTCTTTTGGAACCGCAACATTTTGCAAGCAATTAAAACAAAAACTAATATCTAATGGGTCTGTCATTTTATACAAAAATGCTTCGCTAGCAAAGTTAGCAGTTATTTGCGGAGAAATGGTTACTCCGCCTTTGCATGCATATGGTGCATACACAAGGTGAGCCGTATCATACTCTGTCATCATATCGTCAAAGCTCTGGTAGCCGGTTCTCAATTCTGCACCTGGTTTCATTTTAAAACGGCATAACTCCATCTCATTTTGCTTGATATCTACATTATTGTCTACAAATATTTCTGTATTGAAAAACCTGAAATCCTCACTTTTATCTTCAGGCAAAAAACGTACCTTGAGCATCATTTCAACTTCTACACTTTGGTATTCCACAGTAACAGGTTTGGCCAAAAAATACATCTGGCCATAATTAATTATCAAACCATTATGTACTGTCAACTTATTCCCTGAAACTTTTATTTCACACCCGCTCAAAATACCATTTCCATAGCCTTGAAACATTATTGAAACTACATCTCTGGGAAAAGATGCGAAGTCTTTTAAATGTGATTCTTTTAAAATACGTCCTGCCGTTAAAATAGGCTCTGTATATGAAAACAGACAAACCACCTTCTTCTATATTAACTATCCAAAATAAATTCTTTCACACTATTATACTACCATTATTTACCAATAATTACGCCTAAAACACAAGAGATTATTACAATAAATCTCCTGTGTTTGTGCACTTTAATTATTTTAACCCATCAAAAAAGTTAGTTTCCCATATATGGTTTTCAAATTCATAGAATTGATCCGGCGCCATAAAAAGGCCTTCCTCCAACCGCAGTACCGGCACCACAAAAAATCCCCAATCTTCTTGTTTCGCAACAACAAAAAACTTTATTTCATTTTCTACAATGTTATCTGTTTCATCTTGAATAATATTTCCTTCGTATTTCTCATCAATCTCTTCATACAATGAAGGCTTAAAATCTTGAGGAGTACTTTCATACATAAAATCACATAGCGGGTTTCCATCACTATCTTTTAAATACAATCTTAGCGTTAACGGCTCAAATGACCTTGAAATCCAACCTACATTTCTATGATCACCTAAACCTGTCATCATACCTCCAATCAGTATTTTCTCTTCACCTTCATGTGTAAATGCCGTCAGTGTATATGGAAAAGCCATTTGGGAAGTTGTAATTTTAACATCGGCAAAGCCTTTATTTTTAGAATTAATGTACTTGATCGCACCGTCTACACAAGCTAGTTTAAGTTTAAATTGATCCGAAGCACTTTTACTGCTTTGTGCAAATGAAATATAGCGCCCGGGAATAAACTCTTTTAATGTATCTCTAAACAGCCCAATACGGCAGGACTGCCCTGTCAACTTAATAAAATCATAATGCTTCAATTCATCCCGTTCAAATGGACGTTCTAAAAACTTTCTCATTACATTATATATATCCGCTTTTATAAGATTTTGAATCTCTAATAATGTAAAAGTAACCTCGGGTAATTCCTTTATTAAATTTAAACCTTTATTTGATATAACTGCAAGTTTCCACTTAGGCACTACCATATATGTAATATTTAATTCTTTTTTATCAACGCCACCAAGCTGAATACACGGGACTTCGATATGCGTAAAAAATTCCTTCTTTAATCTTTCAGCCACATCGAATAAAAAGTACATATTATTTTTTACTTTATAATAATCTAAACGGCTTCTTCTTTCATATTTTTTAAATTGAGTCGGTACAATCGCCTCAGCTAACTTATAATGATCATCAAGAATCTGATAAATACGCAATATACCGGATTCATCTACATTTCTAAACAGATCACCTTCAAAATTCTCTCTTATATCAGACAATGAAAACTCATTCGGCCGTAACTGTGCCGCTATCGCTATTTTTAGCAATTGCATAATACGATATGTTAGATTATTGCCTCCAAAATCAGTATCACCATTTTCATATTGCGTAGCAATTTCAATTTTATAAGAAACACGGTTGCTCTCAATTTTAAAAGCACAAGAAGACATATCTGTTGTTCCGCCGCCGCAGTCCAATACTAACGCATTATATACTCTGCCGTCTTCATACTGATTTTTCTCCATCAGATTTGATATTGTTGTATAAAGCACCGAAGAACCTTCATCTAAAATCTCATTGCTTTCCATTGTAAATGATGGCATAATATCATGAAACATATCTAAAAATTTTCTCTTCTGTTTTACAGGGCACGAAATATGTATTCTTTCAAATTCACACTTAAACCGCTGTTTTGCCTCCCTAAAAATGTACTTAAAGAAAGCTTTCACTATGTCCTTTCGCGTTACAAAGGTTCGCATACCTTTTTTATCTGTTACCTCTTCCTTGCGTTCTAAATCTGCAACCCAACGCTTTATATCAAAAAATACACAAAAGCCCTCTTCTGCATATACAGATTGCGATAGATGCTGAGCCTCATAACCAAACACATATTGCACTTCATCCCCATTAATATCCCAAATACCAACTACCGTTGGTATGAGGGGTGTTCTTTCACCGCCTGAAGATGTAATATCCTGCACATACACATAGTTTACGCTGTCAGGCTCAAGATTCATATCTACAGCGCCTTTTCCTTGTATATGATCTAATAAATGTCTATCTATATACATTCCCACAGTTGTATTGGATGTTCCGAAATCAATAGAAATTGATGTACCCTTTGTAACAGGCTTTCTCACTTCAAAATCAAGGAGCTCCACACTTGTGCAAGTGAAAATTGCGTTGCTGTCAACTGCCGTATTATAGTATATGTCATGAACAATATCAGATACATCCATATTAAAAAATAAAAGACTATAACTTTTACGAGCTGATTCCTGCGCTAACATACTTTCCGTTCTGCAAAGATAGTAAGCGTCATCTTCAAATTTACTTTTCTTTACATTAAAAATTCCACATAGCTCTTTCCCTTGACTAACCAGCAACACATTACCTTCTGAAAACTTTTTTCCTGCTCTTATGTAAAATTCATCAAATTCATTAAGTTCTATTCCTTCATATACTGTGAGCTTAGCGGGCAATTGAATACTTTCAGAATGCATTACATGCAATGTTTTAAGCAATTGATTTGCAATTCTATCTTCACCGCCTTCAGCATAACTTTTAATTAAGCGGTAATTAGGCTGTCCCCTATACTTCATAATTAGCGTAACAAGCGCATCTCTGTCCAAGCTCATTAAAGAATTTACAACCAGCTTTTCTTTTCTGCAAACTTCCTTTAGCTGATATACAGTCATAGCCTCAAGATCTGAATGTGTATATAGATTTTTTTTTGCTTGCATTATCTATACATTCCCCTTCCTTAGGAACAGTTAAATAATAAATTCTGATTTATTCCTTGTCTTTTTCGATCAAAATTTCGTTGTCGTTATTGACTTACGCCACCAGTAAGCCTGCGTCCTCCGCTTTATTTTGCCTCAAAAAATCCGGCGGACTAATTTCGGGATTTATTATTTAACCGTTCCTTAAAACGCATATCAGCTAGTAAATGACAATGTTATCTACTTTCATTGTCTTTTCGATTCCTATAATGCCAAAATGCTTTTCCCAAAATAATGATATCTTATATCCCAAAGGCAAAAACAGATGAACTATCATTTGTATACGTGATTTTTGTAATTTACTTTTTTTAATCCCCAAGTATACCAAAACTTCCTGTCGCTTGTCTCTACTTTTATATACAATACTGTTTTTATACAACTTTCGTACAATTGTAGTAAAAAGTTCAATTGATTGGCCAGTTTTATATAGCTGCAATAACGCATTGCCCACTGCGTTAGCATCTTCAATACTCAATTGCAGCATTGCTTCCGCTATATCCTTTCCAAAGGCACCATCTAATAAATCTTTTAATATAAATTTTCTATAGTATTCACATTTTAAATAACCTTGCTTCTGATCAAACTCAGCAAGCATATGAATCACACAATCAAAAAACGTTGTTCGCAACTCTTTATACTCTGTATCATTTACATCAAAATAATAATAAAAAATTTCTAAAAAACGGTAGAAGGGATTAATTTCAATGTCTAACCCTGTTTTAAAATCAACCTTATTTAAATCGTCAAAAGCCAATTCCATATAAGGACCAAAGTCGTCAGATGCAACAAAAGAAATATCTTTTCGAATATGTCCCTGCCGCAATGCCAAAATAACAGCATCCCAAATATAATTCATACAAGACACCCTCTGCAATCATACTCAGGATAATACACTTGAATTTCAGATGTCAGAAAACTAATGATATCCTCCACATAGTCTTCTTCAGAATATTTTGAATAAAAAGTCAGCAATAAAACTTGCTGATACCCTGGCGACCTGATTTCATCAACAATAAAATCGTTCGTATTATAAGTAACCGAGTTAAAAGCGTATCTAGGTTTTACTACTTTTACATCAACCAAATCAATAGATTTAGCAATACTAAATGCGCGGATTTTTCGAAAAATCTCTGCTTTAGTTCTAATTACTGTTGCTGCGGTTGAATACCCATCTGCAAAACGATATGCTTTAGCATTTGAAAACAACGGATATTCAAAATAATCAGTAGGGAAAAAAGTAGGCTTAATTACCTGAATTAATCTCCATTTTCTGGCCTCTTCGCTAGCAGCAGTAATAACTACTTCATTCTCTCTCCTTCGCGTATAATGTATATCCTGACCAGTAAAATCAACTAAATAACCATTATCTATACCATATTCTTTAATAGATACAACATGCTCATAATTAATGGTATCCTCACAGGGAATCGGCGATGCAAAACCTGTATTCTTTAAATTCAAAACATCAATATTCCAAAGAGGTACCATATTAAACTTTGCAATATCAGAAAGCTCCTCAAAGTTTATATCTATTTTTTCAATTTGTTCTTTTTCCGATAAAGTAATACCTTCTGTATCTAAAGTAATTGACGCAAATTTAAAGAAATACGGTGCCAAAACCGAACGCCACGCCACACCATTTTGCAGACAATACCTATATAAATTTTTAATCTTATTCAAGTAGTTACTGTATCTAGATAATTTAACCTTGAGCTTATATGTATCTTCATCTGTAACCATTGTTGCCGTAAATGTTCTATATGAAGATAATATATCATTAATTTTTGAATGGCTGCATGAAAAATAAACTTTATTATAAAAAACCGAGCCGCTGTTATTAATTTGTTCCTTCAACTTATCCCAATCAACAGTTTGAGATAAATCTTGAGAATCAACCGGCCGCAAAAAACGGTGAATCGGATCTACTCTATCTATATGAAGCACAGTTGCATAAACGTCATACCAATCATTTTTAAATTTTAGCTCATCAAATACACGTTCTTCTAATATATCATAACGTTTAAGATTATGCTCATACAAGGGCATGAAAACACCTTCTAAAACATCCCTAAGTATTTTTCGTTCTTCTAAGGATTTCATGCCCGCAAGTTTGTTTTTAATTATTTCCTTCATTATAAACAATCCTTTTGTTTCAGTTCAATTACATAAAATTATGCATGAGCAATTTAACATGCTAAAATCAGCCGCCTGTAGGAACCGTCAATACAGCAGATGGGTCAAGAGCATTCTTCATCGCGATTGCCTCCATATATTTTGCTGAAACACCGTCAGCTAATGCGGTATCATTTACTGAAAGGAATATATCATATGCTTTTTTATATGCCTCAATTGCAGCTTCATAATACTCATTTCTCATGTATTGGTCGCCTTCCATCTCTTTTTGCTTCCCTTGAGAAATGGTAACCTGTTTATTTAATTCAATCTGTGCCAATCTATCCGCTTCTTCTTGCTGTTTTCTATTTTCTTCTTCTTTTTGAACTCTCTCTGCTTCCGCCGCCTGTGCCGCTATTGTTGTTTGAATTTTAGTTGTTATTTCAGCCACCTTATCATTATTTCCTGCTTTTGCATATAATTCAGACGCTTTTCTATAACTGTCCAAAGCCTCGGTATATTTCTTTGCAGTTTGATATGAATCTCCGGTCATTTCTGGCCCTTCCGCTTCCTTGTTCAATTTGGCAACATCTTGTTCTTTAATTTTAGCAAGGCATTCATCAATTTTGGGTTTCAGTTCTTCTTTAGCCGTCCAAAAATATATTTTTGACGCATTTTCTAACCCGGTAGTATAATCACTATATGCACCGCTGTAATCTTCTTTCTGCATTTTTATGTCACCGGAACTAATGTAATCCATTACATCAAGGAATCCTTCAACCAACTGCTTTCGCTTCGTAATATAATCATAGCCAAATTTATCTGCATTATATGATTTAGCTTCAGCCGTAGCATAGGCATCAGAAGCATCACTGTAAGACCCTTCTGAAAATTTACTCTCCGCCGTATCTATTAACTCTGTAATCGCAAGATACTCTTTATAAGACGCTGCCTCAAGCATACCGGCAATACGGGCACTATCATAAGCAATTTTTAATGTATCTTTCGCTCCAACAATATTACCGTCACCCATATCCGACCATGCATTCTGCGCCAACACACGAGTAGCCTCAATCTGTTTATCCCGCGCAACTCTTACAAAATGTAAAACAACAAAAAGGACAATAATTGCTACTACTAAAAGGATAGATACAATAATAATCAAACGTTTCGTCTTTTTCTTTTCCTTACTTTCAATGTAAATTTTATCTACATAGATAGACACAAAAGTATAATTCTCCAAATCAATCGGTTGCTTTGTCAACAATAAATCTTCAATAAGATCTACAAATTCTTTTGATTCCTTTGATTCCTCTGAAGCATCTAACAATTCAGACTCATCTAAATTCTCCCAAATTCCACGGGTATAAATGCAAATAATGTCGCCCTCACTCAATAGTAATTTCTTAGAAATAAACGGTTTGAAATCACGATTAGGCTGACCCAAATAGCAATATAAGTTGTTTCTTTCCTCATTAACTGAAACTTTATCCCGCGAAATCATATCTTCCAGCAAATACTGCGAAGCCATTGATTGGTCTAAACTGCTTTGTGCTACATTTCCATTTCTGAGCAACGTAAACCGTACATTGCCAGATTGCGCATAACGAATTCGAGTGTAATCTGTAACAACAATCATGATTGAGGCTCTATGATTAAAATTTTTGGATTCCGCCTTAATCTCCGCATTCGCATAAACCAATAGCTTTGTCAGACTCATTCGTCCCATAGATGGGTTTTCTATAAACATTCTTAAAACACTTGTAACACTAGACTTCGCTGTATTATATTCAGCATCTGAATCTAATCCATCCGCCAACACATAACAAGCAAAATGATCTAATTCAACAAACGCATAATAGTCTCTGTTAACTAAATGAGCACCAGCTTCGCTGACATAATATGGAAGAAATTTAGAATTTTCCTTTCTCATGAAAAATCCTCCCGAAACATCCCGTATGTAAATTTTCCTTTAATTTTAAAATCAAGAAGGTACAATATACCGCAAATATTTTTCACCTTAATTATTACACTTTAATAACTATTTTTTCTGACAAGAATAACACTAGCATTATCAGAGTCCCCATACTTCTTTAAAGATGCTTGCTTTATAATGGCATTTACTATTGAATCGCAAGAACCTCCATAATTTAAAACATCCTCTATAAATCCCCATCCAGCGCCTCTATACGCGCCATCTGACGCCACAACAACAACATCGCTTTCCTTTAGTAAAACAGGCGGATTTGCTGTTTCAAATTCACAAACTTGATCCATGCCAATATAATTATACAGTTTCTTATTGCTCAACAGCTTTAATGCAGACTCCTGTGGCAGCTTTCCTTCAAGATACTGCTTTTCAGCTAATTTAGCCGTTGTATGCCCCTCATTCAAAATGACCACTTCATTACCTCGAAATACAGCCACCGCACAATCGCCAACTGCCGCATAATAAAGTTTGTCACCTTCAATGATAACTATCGTCGCGGAAACTCCTCCAAACTCACCGTTAAGATAATCAGCTATCTTTCTATTCGCTAAACTTATCGCGTTATAGAAATACTCTGCGGGGTTAAAATTTAAAGGATCTGCACTAAAATAAAGGCTAAAAAAAGTTTTAAAAACGATTTCTGCACATGTTTGACCTGTTCTTCCTCTGCCAGCGCCATCTACAACAATGCCAATACAACCATTCTGCGAACACTCTATGCCTACATAATCCGACTGTATCTCTCTTTTTCCGATAGATTGTGCCATAGCGGTCTCAAAAACAGCTGGCACCACCTGCTTAAAAAACTTATGCCGAATGAATAGTAAAACTAGTAATATAACGACCGCTGCAGACATTATTACAACGGAATATTCTCTTACTACATACATAATAATTCCCGTCCAACATCTGCCCAGTTAAAATTATCACCGCAGAATGGCAAAAATAAAAATTTACTCTGTCCCATTTCAATTGTAGCATACGGATACAGTTCTTCAGGCGTATATACAGGCTCACCATCTAAATAAGCAATGCCCGCAGCATCACCAGGTAACAACATAGTGTTCTTCTTTTTCGGATCATATACCAGAATAGCATGATTTCTTCTTGATATTCCATTATCACCTAGAATCTGAATGTCCATGTCATCCGCGCGCCCTACAAAATTTTTGCCAGCACGAATCTTATAGTCTCTTCCTTGTGTCGGTCCAATAACACACACCAACCATCCACATACCGGATTTGCTACTTCTGTCATTAACGAAGCATCAACATCAAATTCTTCACCAGCAAGCTGTGCAGCTTTTTCATCATTCACTGTATTCATTTGGCAATAAGGACATATTGTACCATATCTTCTAGCACTGAACATATGTCCATTTTTACAACGAACCAGGGCCATGAATTTCAACTCCTTAGATTAGTTACCTTCTTTATATCTTATATACAATCCTGAAATTAATAACAATAATGGTTGTCATTAATTTCTACTATTGGAATAATAGCCTTGTATTTGCAACAAACAGAATATCGCCCTGCTCAACTTTGCAAGGGCGATCAGGGGAAATAAGAAAAATAGAATCACCACCATCTCGTGGCTGTATTTTTAAATCATTTATTCCCGCAACATCCTCAAGATACCAATTGCCCCCAGCATAATTCAACGTCGCATGAATCGGATGAACTAACGCTGCATATGAAGAATTAGACAAGTCGATGTCCACTTGATTTTCTTCTGTACTGCGTCCAATAACAGCCGATACTGAATTAGCTATACTAAAAGTATGCACGATTTCATCATATTCATTTAACAGAGAAAGCGTTTGAGTATCTATATTTTTTCTTCCATCTTCTTCCTGAGCGTCTCCCTGCAACATAATGATAATCCGTCTCACTACTGTTACAGTAAATACTGCTACAAAAAATAATATCAACAATACCTTAGGAATAAAATTATCAAATAAAAGATAAGAAAGAATCATAAAAGCCAAGGACAACACTAAAATCACTGAGTCAATCACAAGAATCCTAAAACGATTACTTTTATTTCTCGAATTTCCTCGCATTCGAACACTTCCTATATATCATTTGGTCTTTTTACCAAAATAACTCTCAAAAACACCACTTGCATCTAAAGGGGATTTCCCTTTACCTGAATTATTACTACCAGATTTTTTTACTTTACCAAAAAATTGCTCGAAACGACTTTCAAAATCATTCATATTAAAGGACGCAGCGGTAACAGGAGCTTTTCGTTTCGGCTGACGTTTTACAAAATCCTGATTTGGCGTCCCAGCACGCAAATCATCGTATTTTTTACGTGCATCCTCGTCACCTAAAACACTGTACGCTTCATTAACTTCCGCCATCTTCGCCGCCGCAGCTTTATTATTAGGATTCAAATCTGGATGATACTTTTTTGCTAAAACCTTATAGGCTTTTTTAATTTCCTCAGGAGTAGCTTCTTTTCCAACTCCCAATATGTCATAATATGTTTTCATTAAATCTACCTAACTATAAATTGCAACTTTAAATATGTTAAATATTCTTCTAAAATCAGTACTTTTGCAGATGGGGAGAGTACAAGACTCTCCCCACATATTAAGAATAGATCTCACTTATACGGCTGCGTCAAAGCCACCAGTAATAGAAACACTTTGAATCTTATTTTTCTTTTGCTTTAAGATCAAAGTAAATGTACCTGTGCCATCTGTGTCACCATAATTCTCAAAATAATCAACAACAAATGCATTAGGTAAAACATACTCGCGTACTGTTAAACTGGCAGTAATAACTTTAACTGTGACACTACGATAAGAATCTGCTTTTTCTGCTGGAACTAAAGCCCATTTGCCGATAGCAGTAACCTGATCAACATCGTTATCACCATCAACCTCAGAAATAATTTTACCCTTGATTGTGAGTGTTGTGCCTAAATAAGTAGAACGAGCATCAGAATCAACAGGAATATCCGTTGTAATTTTAACATTTGTGATGCTTTCTTTTCCTAAATCAATTGAATTTGCTAGAGGAGACGATACATTTAATAAAAAACCCATACAAAGCCTTCCTTTCTCTGTACGCCTTAGCTTTCTTCTCCTAAGCCAAAGCGATAAATTAGTAATTCATTTCATAACATTAAACCTTTGCCTCTACTTTGAGCGTTTAACTAAATTTGCAATTACACACCGAAATTGCCTTCATAAGTAAGGTTAGCAACTGCATCCTTCTTTTGTTTTGCATGCAATTTAAATGTGCCTGTTCCTGACTCCTCGTCGAAATCCTCTGTGTACTCAACAACAAATGCCTTTGGGAATGTAACAGTACGAACAACTCTATCTGCTACAATAACATCGATTTTGAGTTCACGGTAAGAATCGCTTGATTCTGCTGGAACTAAAGACCAAGTTGCAATTTTGACGACCTCATCTTCGAGAGAACCATCGACAAAAGTAAGAATTTTACCTGTGATAATGACTGACGACCCTACATCTGTTGAACGAGCGTTAGAATCATCAGGAGTATCAACAGAAAACTCCACCGTTTCAATCGACTTCTCGTAAAGATTGATGGTTTCTGCTCCTGCAATGCTTAAATTGAATCCCATGAATAATGACCTCCCATTATTGAATTATATTAGATTGCCTATAATATTTTAAAATAATATAGACACTCTTAACGAAGTAAAATTTATAAGATAGCTGTTACATATTAAGTCGCTGACTTGCGCTTGATATCTATCTCAAGATTTTTGACACTACCGTTAAAGGTTACATCAATACTGCAAATACCTGACTGGTTATCTATAGAATAATCCAGTCCATCACCCTCACTCAATATTGAGTTAACATATGTATTGGTTGATGACCACTTACTCTTTTGACTTGCCGGACTATTGCTGAAGAATTTAATAACATTGTCTTGCTTCATGTCATTTGTAACATATTGCATAATTCTCTTCAAGTAAGTACACATTTGTGTTTTATAAATAGATTCAAATTCATTATCTACTTCAGCAAGACTTCTCGCTTTATATACTGTAATGTTTTTAACATCTCTGCCTTCTGTACTTGCATTTTCAGAAGCAAATACAAAACCAAAATTTTGACGGTTAATAGCACTCTTAATTGCGTTTGTAAAACCATAAATCTCTTTAGCCATACTTGTTGTAGCCTTTAAGGCATGGTTTGACGCCTCGATATCAAAACGAACACCCGGATAAGATGTAGATACATTTGTAAACTTATGCTCTTTCAGGAATCCCGGACACTGATATGCCGCAACTAACCCTGCTGCTACATACGCGGCGCCTACATAAACCCCTTCAATCCACAATTTCATAATATCTTCTTTTTCTTTTGACAGCTGTGCCGCACCGCCTTCGGTTACCAGCATTCTATTGTCAAGGATAACACCAGATTTCTCTCTGGGAATAATTGTGAAATTCGGCATACATGGAATTGCATATTGACTGTAATCTTTTCTGGTGAGCGCTCTGCACTTATCAATAAACGGCTCAATACCTGCTGTCGCCACATGGTTAAACGTTGTTTCATCTTTTCCTTCAAAACTAAAGAATATTTGTACACCATAATCTTTTACAGTATCCAAGATGGTAGATAAAGACTCCATGGAGTTAACTTCTGTATTTTCTACAATCTCATGCCCTTTGAAACGGTTACGTGTTAATTTTACTTTGCCCGCACCTGCCATTGCAATATTTGGTACAATTCCATACCATATTGTATTTGAGAACTCTGTTTTATCATTTGTAGTATTTAAGAATGTTACAAAACGCGGCAGATTATTTGATTTCACCAGCATATCCACTTTTGAATTTGTAACTAAGAGAGTAGGAGGCATAATTTTGCCTTTTACTGTATACTGATCAAAAAACATTTTTACACCTAAAAGTTTTTCGACCAGTGGTTTAACTGTCTTAACAAAATCATCTTTTGATGCCTTAAAGAACTCTAAATACGTATTGTAATTCTGTACTTCCGTTTCTACATCAATTTCTGCGGTGGCTGTCGCTGGTAATGGACAGAAAGTACGCACGACTAAGCTTTTTACATAGTCATTTGGCTGATCATTTACAGCCTCATAGTCTTCTTCAAAAACTGTTGATAAAGAACTGCCAGTGCCTTCACCCAAAGTCGCTAATTCCGTTGACTCAGTCTTGGGTGCTTCAATGATTTTTAATTCACCCTTATCACCGAGCGAAAGCATACCTACTTTAAGCGGTTCAGAATCTCCGCCATCACCACCGCCGGTTAGCAATAATCTCGTTTTGATATCTTCAATAGCTAACGGAAGCATAGCCATAACATTGTTATAGTTTCTGCTGGCATCTTCAAACATAACGTTTAACTTATCACCTACGTCAAGTTTCGTTGGATCTTCTTCATCTAATTCTTCGTATTTGCCATATGTATACTGGATCTCCTTACGCATTTGACGAATATCATCCATAACCTTTTTAGGTGAAATCATATCCAGCAAATTCTCAAATTTGAAATCTACATTTATTGTTCCCTGGGAACGTTTTGCCTCAATCAAAGTAAAGAGCATTTTGAGAAAATCGTTATGCTGGTTAATAGGAATTTCAGTAACCATATCTTCTGGTAATGACTCTGGCTTCTTTAGCGTGTAGCAAACCTTTTGATTGTTTGCGTTGTAGAAAGAATAAACAACAGGATCAAACTTATCCAGAAATTCATCGAAGTTCTTCACAAGAAGGTGTTCATTAATTTCCTTCATTTTTTCATCGCTTAAGCTTTCTAGCCCTTTGGTATCACCAATCAACGTAATGATATCCAGGCGTTCCGGATTGATTTCTTCGAAAAGAATAGTTCGGTTAGTTTGTTCAATAATTTCCATAAGCTAACATTTCCTTTGATTATGAAATTTTTTTAAGTATTCATTGAAGTAAGGCAGTTTATAAAGTATCATCGCTACCTTAAGCCAATTACATAATATCACATTTTAAAATTATTTCAAGAGCTTTTTTACTTTAATGTTGTAATTAAGCTTGTAATGTTGTAACTGGTTAAAAAAAAACCCTTTATTTATGTTATTATTTATCTTGGAAACGGTACATTGATTTGTTATTATTATCTCCCCGCTACAGCTTGCTTATACCAGAGATATTGTATGAATACATTTTTTCTTTTGGCCCGGCTAATCGGGATCTTTTCATCATTCGTAAGCACTAAATCTGTTTTCCGTATTTCTTTTATATATTTCATGTTAACCAAATAACCATGATGTACTCTGATAAAACAATATTCGGCAAGTTTTTTCTCTTCTTCACGCATAGTAGAATAAAATTCCACCATACTTCCTTTTGTGTGCAGTGTAATAATTCTGTTATGCACTTCTATGTACATAATGTGATCTATGTCAACGTACGTTTGAATACGGTTTACCTTAAAGAAATATTTCTCATTTTCACTTTCAGATCCCATGAAACTTTGTCCTTTCATAATTAATATTTCATTAATTTATAAAACTTACCACGTATCCTCACTGTGTTATTCTGGTTTACATCTATTTAGTTTATTAAATTTTATCACGTTACTTATTATGAATCAAGATAAATTTTAAATTTTACAACATAAACCCATTATTTTTTATACTGTAAACAAATCGCAAAGGAAAGGTGTGAAAATGCAGTTTCTGTTATAATATAACTTTGCTGCATAACGTTATGAAAAACAATTTCAAGTCACTCTCCTCAATCTTCACAATTCTAGCCGCTTTTTTACTTATTATGCTAAACGTATCAAGCTTTTACGCAAGTCCAACAAGTACTGATGCTGATATCAATTCTGGTGATGATTTAGACCTTGAACAAATGCAGACGCAGCATACTTTTTTCCCAAAAGGGAAAATAGACATTATGATTGTTATTGATACTGCAAATTCTGTTGACGCAGAAAATAATGCCGCTATAATGACACAAACTATGTTATACCAAATTTTAGATGCAATTTCAATATCTTATTCGAAGATAGGCTTAATTACCTGCGGCGAAAATGTTCAAGACGCTGTTGCTTTAAATAACGCTTCAGATGCTGAACACATCGCCAAATTGAAATCCACAATTAAATCAATAAAGCACACTCAGTCAAGCAATGTAGGTACCGGTCTTTTAGCCGCGAATTCCTCTCTTTTACAAGTTAAAGATGATGAACGCCCGTCCGCAATTATTTTGATTTCTGATGCTGAGAATATTGCGCCAAAAGAATCCAAGCGAGATCTCGCCGCATCAAAAAATGAAGTCAGAGAAGCTGTCTCACAAGCTGAAAAGAACAATATTACTATTCATACTGTCGCACCCGGTAGATTTTTTGATACTACAATACTTGTTCTTAAAGAAATTGCCAACAGCACAAAAGGAGTATTTCATCAAGTCACAAAAATTCAGGAGGGACTTGATTTTTTCTCAAAGGCTATTGCCGGTGAACTTTTTTCTAACTTTAACCGCAGTACTGAAGCCCGCAGCACAGGTGAACCTCAGGATGTAGAAATAAAACTGCCTCATACACTTTTCCCGGAGGCTGTTATTCTTTTACACTCTAAAGCAAATGAGAACGTGATTGTGTATACTGTCACTGGAATAGACAACACTTTTTTGAACAGTGAAAAATATGCTTCCATCTTTATTCAGCGTCCTTCACAGGATACTATAAAAATTAAGCTTCAGGGCACTAACAGAGATGTTGTTTGTGTGGACATATTTATGCCATGGGGATTATCTATCACATCTGATTTGCCTGAATCTATAAGTAAAAAAGTAAATTTCCCAATTAACATTAAACTTAGTGAATTGAGAAACGGCAACCAATTCGGTGACAAGAATCTATTTTTTGAAAACTTAAAATTCACTGCAAGCTTTATTTTTGCAGATGATTATTTCGAAATCCCGGTTGAAGTTGAACAGAACCTTGACGCACTCAAATGCGTATCTTCTTTACCTTCAAAAGGCAATTACACTTTTACGCTTTTTTTAAACGGTGAAAGGTTCAAACAGACAGTCTTTACACAAAACATAGTTTCTACCAATGATCCACCTGTATGCAGTATAAAACCCGAATACAATTTGCTTTACTCGGGAGGGTCATTAGCCTTTAACATATATGAAATTGTTTCTGACAAAAACAACGATGAAATAGACGTTGCGCTTGAAACTTCCGGGACCTCCGCTACCGTGGAGCTTCAGGACCGCAAAATGCTTATTTTTTCTCCTAATGAGAAAGGCAATACAAATGCACGTATAATAGTTACCGATGAAGACGGTGACTCCACGTCTGTAAATGTAATTATACATTGTTTAAGTGCTTGGAATTATTATCACTTAATTTACCCTACAATAATATTACCCGTTATAACTGTTATAGTATTGCTTGTTTTCATTTTCAGATCTAAAAACCCTAATAGTTTTAGCGGCAAACTTAATATTGTTGTATTTAAATTGCCGGATAACGACAAACTCCCCTTATTTTCTGTTACACTTTTCGGCGTAGAAAAAAAGAGCTTGACTTTAAACGATGTATTTTTATTTTCCGGTATTAATTCTTTTCATATAGATGATATGAATAAAATTTGGCTTGAGCCTGGACCCGATAATTCGCTGATTTTAACTCACACATCCAACCAAACAATTCAAATTGGCAGTCAACTGGCTATCCCAAGGAAAAAATATGAAATTGTATATGGCAATAATGTTTATTTTACTCTGGCACACGGTGAAATAGAATTTGCTTTCAACTATCGAAGCGGAAGCAATGCCAAAACAGCAAATCTTAAAAAGGAAGCCGCTCCATCAAAGCAGTTAGCAATCGCCAATCAATATCAATAAGCAGTTTCAAACGGTACCATTTATAAAAACCATCAGCGATGATGGTTTTTTTGTTTTGGGAATAGTTAAATAATAAATCCCGATTTAATAAGCGGCAATCAGCGGATTTAATTCGCCCTCTGTTAAATGCTCCACTTCTTCTATATAATCAATGGATTTCCCGCAGCCTTTAATTACACAGTTTGACGGATCTTCCGCAACCAATGCCCCAAATCCTGTATAATCTGATACAAGATCTGTAAACCCTGGAAGCTGTGATAATCCCCCTGATAAAACAATACCATCTGTATAAATATCACCTATAAGTTCCGGAGGCGTTTGTTCTAATACATCCAAAATTCCCTTGACAATTGAAATTGCTGTTTCTTGAATAGCCTCCATAACTTCGCTTGATTTTATGTCCATGTAGCGCGGTAAATTCTCTATTACATGTCTGCCTTTTAACCTAAATGTTTTTTCCTCCGTTGGCGCCTTTAAGCATCCTATTTCCACCTTACACTTTTCAGCCATTGCCATACCTATGTGTAAATTGTGTTTTCTTCTGACATACTTTATAATTTCTTCATCCATCATATTTCCTGCGCCTTTGATACTTTTACTCACCGCAATTCCTCCAAGAGAAGTCACCGCAATATCAGCTGTACCGCCGCCGATATCGCAGATTAAACTGCCGTGAGGACTCATTACCGGCAAATTGCATCCCATAGCGGCTGCTTTCGCGGATTCTATTAAATATACACGCCGTACACCAAAACTACTGATAGCATTAACCACCGCACGCTTTTCAACCTCTGTAATGTCACCGGGAATACAACCGACCACTCTTGGCATTACTACACGGCTCCTGTTTACCTGTTTAAGAAATATATTTACCATATCTTCAACTAAATACGACTCAGCAATAACCCCGCAGGCAAGAGGATATAATACTTTCATTCCAGCAGGCGTTTTCCCCAGCATAGAAAACGCTTCATGTCCAACAGCAATAATATTGTTAGACTCTACATAAAATGCCACAACTGTTGGTTTATCAAACACAATGCCTTTGCCGTTTATATATATTCTAGTATTACTCGTTCCTAAATCAATCGCTATATCCATAATATTATCCTTTCACCGCATACTACCGCATATTATAACTTTTATTATATTATTATTGCCTAATCCTTCCATAATCATTCATGGACTTCGTAAATTATATCTGCACCTGTATCCGGAATTACAATACACACCGTTACACAGAAGACCTTTTTAGCACCGCACTCACGCAATTTTTCCGCACATACTCCAAGTGTATGACCCGTTGTCAATATGTCATCACACAGAAGAATATTTTTATTATACAAATTCTCTTTGTTGATTGCAATATAAACGTTCTTTACATTATTTTCTCTCTCACTTTTTAGCTGATAATGCTGCAGCTGGTTATTTTTTATCTTTTTCAACGCATCTAAATAAGGGATTCCCATGCGTTTAGCAATACGTTTTGCCAATAATTTCGACTGATTATATCCCCGTTCTTTTAAATTTTTTTCATGCAGAGGAACACATGTGACCAGATCTATATTAGCGTATTGTCTGCTTACAACGTACAGCATAGGTTCAGCCAAAAAACGAGCGAATTGTGGCTTATTCCCGAATTTAAACCGATGCACCGCATCTTTAAATATTCCTTCGTAAATAAACGGCGCTATACACCTGTATCCACCAAAAGCCACTGACCAAAAACCACTTAGAGGTATTTTTCTTGTACAGTCTCTACACGCATACCGATTTGGCTTCATAAAGCTATTGCAATACGGACAAATCGGAGGATAAAATACCGCAAGCAAAATCTGAATCAACCACTCAAAGCATTCTTTTATTCCTGTTATTGTCAACATATTCTACTGGTTCCACCTTGGCATAATATTCGGAGAATTATCATACTCTCTTTTTAAAAAATCACAAAGCCCGCTATAGCGTTTTGTTCTTTTATTATTATTTACCATTTGTTCTATTGTTTGTACATCCCCCACTAAAATCAGTAATTTTTTTGCTCTGGTAACCGCAGTATATAGAAGATTTCTATAATTCAATTGGGGAGCTCCTTTATAAACCGGAATTATAACAGCCGTAAATTCATTCCCCTGACTTTTATGTACTGTAGTAGCGTAACATAGATCTAAATCTAATGCAGATTCCATATTGTATTCCGCTATTTTATCATCAAATGTAACTTTAAATATATTATCATTTATTTCCGTAAGTTTGCCGATATCACCATTAAAAACACCTTCTCCTGTTGTTCCATTTTCCGCTGTCCAGATAATATTGTAATTATTTCGCACCTGCATTACTTTATCACCCAAGCGCAGAGTCATATTTGGCAATCTAATTTCAGGCTTCATTTCTTCTTTCGGATTTACAACCGGCTGCAATCTCCGGTTAAGTTCATTTGCGCCTAAACCGCCTTTCCTGCCTGGTGATAAAACCTGAATATCTGCCATCAGAGAATAACCATACGTTTTTGTTAGACGGACAGTGCATAAATCTATAACAGTTCGTATTATCATATCTATATTATGCACCGGCAGAAAGAAAAAATCCTTATCGCGCCGATTTAATATAGGCATTTCACCATTTACAATTTTATGTGCGTTTTCAACAATCAAACTTTCTAAAGATTGCCTAAAAATTTCTGTTAATGCCACTACCGGAATTATCCCTGCATTAATTAAATCGGCTAATACATTTCCCGCACCTACAGAAGGCAACTGATTAGTATCTCCCACTAAAATCAGCTTACACCCAAATGGCAATGCCCGAATAACACTTTCGAAAAGTGATACATCTACCATTGACATTTCATCTATAATCAGCGCGTCACATTGAAGCATATTGTGCTCATTTCTTTTAAACGACAATCTGTTTTCATCAGTCCAGTCAACTTCCAGCAGGCGGTGCAGTGTTTGAGTTTTTGCATTAGTAACACTGCTCAATCTCTGCGCGGCTCTTCCCGTAGGCGCTGCCAGTTTGACCTTGTATCCGTTGTTTCTAAGAATTTTTATAATCGCGTTAATTGTTGTTGTTTTTCCTGTTCCGGGTCCTCCTGTCAAAATTAAAAGCCCTTTACTGAGCGCTTGATAAATTGCTTCTTTTTGTAAGGTGCCATACGTAATTTTTTGATATCGCTCTATCTTACACACTTCTTCTTTTATATTTTCTATCTGTGGTGCCGGAAAGTCAAGCAAAAGCCTTATTCTGGATGATATAAACATTTCTTTATTAAACAGATCTGCGGAAAAAATAGCTGGTATGTCATTTACCTTTTCTTCTACAACTTCATTTTTCTCAATCATTTCATCTAATACCTTTTCACAACACTCATCTTCTTCATTCAAAAAACTCCCCGTTGTTTCAATAAGCCGCTTTTTGGGCAAATATGTATGTCCATTATTTCTATTATGTAATAACACATACATCAATCCCGCATGCATTCTAAATCGGCTGTCTATAGACACGCTGAGCTTCTGTGCAATTAAATCCGCGGCAGCAAAAGGTATATTAAAATCCGGGCTGCAAAGCACATATGGATTTTCTTCAATTATTTTTATAGCATTTACACCGTAACTCTTAAATATCGAAATAGCGTCTCGCGGCACTACGCCATATTTACCAAGATAAACTATAACGTCCCGCATACCTGTAAGCTGACACAGCTGTTCGCTGATACTTTTTGCTTTATTGGTTGAAAATCCTTTAATTTCGGCCACACGATGTGGTTCATTAGCAAGGATATCTAAAGTTTGCTCTCCAAATTCGGTTACAAGTTTTTTCGCTGTTGATTGGCCAATACCCTTAACTACACCAGAAGATAAATAATTTAATATACCGGTCACATCCGATGGGAGACTCCTTTCGTACGTTAATACTGAAAATTGCTGTCCATAAGTTGGATGACTTTGAAAAAATCCTATGAGTTTTACAAGTTCGCCAACTCCTGCCATTGGCATAATACCCACTGCTGTTATTTCCTCATCCCCGCAAAGATGCAATACTGTAAAACCGTTATCTTCATTTCTGAAAGTAATTGACTTAACCTCACCAGTTACTTCCAATAAGTTTTCCTGCGCCATCGAATCTTTCCTTCGCCAAAATCTTTTTTGAAATATTTATAATTTTTAATATAAAACACGCCGTCATGATATAAATAAAATTTAGTGTCAACTTATTATATCATGACAGCGCGCTTTTTTCCATTAATTTTAAAAGTGTATTTGAAAAATGTCTAAAGCACCTGAGGTGCACGCATTTTTCTCGCAGAAAAACTGTGAAAACTTACTTAAGTTATAGCAGCAGGAAAAGCAGTTATTCGATATTTTCTTTAACATTAGCTTGCTTTTTATTGCTGTTATCAA
>JGI20171J29575_12612622_pt1 | contig 21643 bp, 6 predicted proteins | sample TergutNc150P4_FD_29575 | JGI IMG/M metagenome (IMG submission 29575)
TATTACCAGATTAATCTGCCGTTGTCGATTCTTTTTTCATTATTTCTCTATATCTTATGGTGAGTGTATTTGAGAAGGTCTGCACTAGCAATTTCTGTCGCACAGAAGTGCTTGATATCCTCCCTATTAAATGATGTCTGCCCAGAACTCTCAAAGTCACAGCGGGCAATATTGGAGGCTCTAGAATTAAAAGATACTAGGTGATGTATATAGATATAATTCGTCTGGGGATTTACGTTAATAACTCAACTTTCGAATACCTCCGGTTTGTACTATTTTGTGGAAGGATATGGTTAACGGGAATGAATACACTAAACAGCGATATAGAAACGCTTAGAGAAAGAGGTTATATTGAAGGCTATGATATGGGCAAATTTAATGAATTGGACAAAACCGGATTAATAAAGTTATTGCATGATGAATTCCCGGTGCACCGGTCAGCGGCAGCGAAAATTATACGAGCCAAATGCAATGTTGATGAGGTTGAAATGGCAAACATTCTTCTTGAACAGCTCTATAAAGAAAAAAAGCTGTACACAAGGTTAGAAATATGCACAACTCTTGAAAGCGGCAATATCATAACCGCGAAAGAAATGATTCCGTATATAGGCAAAATCGGGAACAATCAGCACAAAACTCTTCCAGAGAGACCGTCATTAAAAAGCAGTTATCCATTGCCAAGAGATCTGATAGTGAGAAGTCTTGCCAGAATGAAACGGGATATTATGCCTGTATTGATGGATGCATTACGTAGTGGTGAGACTGATAAGATTCGCGAAATACTTGATGCCATAGGTTTTTTAACATTTTATGACAGAAAAGCGGCTTCCGTTGAATACATTAATAAAATTATAGATACAATAGAAAAGTTTAAAAACGATAAAATTATTACGTGGAAAGGGATTATATGTCTATCATCTTTTCCATTTGTACAATCAACGAAATACTTGAAGGAGATCTGCGAAAATAGTAAAAACGAGCTTTTCGTGCAAGAAGCAAAAAGGGCAATTAACTTAATGTTCAAAAACAAATGAGAGAAAGGCAGTTAAGGTGGTTTATGGAATATAAAATAGAAGAGCATATGTCTTTTACAGTATGTGGAATGGGTATTGAGATAACTAAATCCCAGAGTACTAATATGAAAATGTGCCGTAGTTTTTGGATTGACTTTAATAAAGCTTTGAAAGCTAACCGGTTAGGTCAAGGGGGCAATTGGATAAAGTATGCTTTCACATATAAAGAAAACGACAAAATATATTATTTTTGTGCAATTCCTCAGGGATATAAAGTACCAAATGGGTTTCAAATAAAAAGCATTCCAAATCAACTGTATCTTGTATGTAAGCATGTAGGTAATATGGATACACTTAAAAATACAGTTAACGAGATATATAAAAATATTATACCGAGTAATAAATTGGAACCGGATAAAACTCACTTCTCTCATTTTGAAAAATACGACAGCGATTTTTATTGGAATTCACCGGAATCAGTAATAAACATTTATGTACCGGTAACGGAAAAATCCGTACACAAAGGAATAGGCGATATAGAATATGGAAATGACATATGAGATGTATTTGATCAAAGACCATAGTGCAACAAAAAACAATGTGTATCTAATCGTTGACAAAGAAAGCAGACAAACAGCCATCATTGACCCGGCATGCAGCATGAATCAGATAAATGAGCTAGTGTTGAGGCTGGAGCTTTTTCCTAAGATTGTGTTGCTTACTCATACACATTTTGATCATATACGGCGTGTTAATGATTTAATTAATGAATATAATTGTGATGTATATGCATCTCGGAAGGAAGTTGAATATTATTTTTATATCTGTGAAAATCTGCATAAATTTGAGGATGATGAGATTATTAATATTGGGGAAACCGCTGTGAAATGTTTGCTGACACCTGGACATACAAAAGGAAGCGCATGTTTCCTTTTTGAAAATGAAATTTTTACCGGTGATACATTATTCATAGAAGGATGTGGATTGTGCACAGGAAATGGGGGATCTGCAGTGAGTATGTTTCATAGCATAGCCAAAATAAAGAAACTGATTAGCGATTCTGTACTGGTATATCCGGGTCATACATATAAAGAACAGCCAGGGAAACCTGTATCTTATGTAAAGAATAACAATATTTATTATATTCAAGAGGATGAAAAGAAATTTATTGAATTTAGAATGAGGGAAAATCAAAAAAATTTATTTAGTTTTATATGAAAAGTTCTTATCAAATAAATTGTGAGGTGCAAGAATGTGATAGCTTTTGTATTCCCTGGACAAGGAAGCCAAAGGAAAGGAATGGGCGCAGAATTATTTAAGAAATATCCGGAACATACTAAAATCGCGAACGAAATTTTAGGGTATTGTATAGATGAGATTTGTCTGCAAAATCCGGACAATAAGCTGAATCTTACAGAATATACCCAACCTGCAGTATTCATAGTCAATGCTTTGGCCTATCTGGACTACATTGAAAAGGCAAAAATCGAACCTGATTTCGTTGCCGGCCACAGTTTGGGTGAGTATGACGCACTGTTTGCAGCAAAGGTATTTGATTTCGAAACGGGAATAAAATTAGTACACAAGAGAGCAAAGCTGATGGGGAGAGTATCCGGAGGAGGCATGGCGGCAATTTTAGGTTTATCAGGAGAACAGGTGCGGGAAATATGCGGCGCACATCCGGAATTACGTATATCGGTAGCTAACTATAATACAGATACTCAGATCATTATTTCAGGTGAAAAAGAAAATATAATAAAGAGTAAAGATATATTTACAGCAATAAAAGCTATAAGATTTACACCTTTAAATGTCAGTGGAGCATTTCACTCACCGTATATGAAGAAGCCAAGAATGGAATTAGAAAAATACATTTTAGATTTAGATTTGGAAGAACCGGTGATTCCTGTAATTTCAAATCTGACTGCTACAGAATATAAAGAGAAAGATTTGTCACATTATCTTATCGAACAGATTAATTCATCTGTAAGGTGGAGTGATACCGTTAAGTATCTTATTGATAAAGGGGTGAGGCATTTTGTTGAGATAGGGGAAAGTACGGTACTTACAAAAATGATCAATGACATCAGAAAAAGCTATATACCGAAGAATCCGGAAACGTCTAAGAAATCTGAAGCAGAAAAACCTTTATTCAGTGCTGAAAATCTTGGCGGTTCCGGCTTTAGAAATAGATACAACCTTAGATATGCTTATCTTGTTGGAGGGATGTACCGGGCCATTTCTTCAAAAGAAATGATTGTATCCCTGGCGGATTCAAACATTCTTGGATTTTATGGAACAGGAGGGCTTAAATTTGATAAAGTGGCGGAGGATATCAGATATATAAAATCAATTGTAAAAACGGATAAACCATACGGAATCAATGTTGTTTCAAGTATCGGTGAAGAAGATAAAGAAAACCGTTTAATATCATTTCTTATAAAAGAAGGTATAGAAACCATTGAGACATCCGGATATATCTATATTACAAAACCAATAGTAAAGTACCGTGCGGAAAGGCTCTTCCTGCATAATGGAGAGGTGAAGAATACCAACCGTATAATAGCGAAAGTATCAAGGCCGGAAATCGCGGAGCTTTTTATGAGCCCGGCACCGGAAAATGTCATAAGCAGTCTTTTAAGCGGCGGAGATATTACGAAAGAGCAAGCGGAATGTCTTAAAAAAGTGCCCATAGCCTCAGACATTTGTGTGGAAGCCGATTCAGGCGGACATACCGATCAGGGGGTAGCCACTGTTTTAATTCCAGCTATCAGGCGTATGCGTGACCGTATAATGGAAAAGTACCGGTATAGCGAATATATACATATTGGATCGGCAGGAGGAATAGGAACGCCGGAATCTGCGGGAGCAGCATTTTTCCTTGGCGCTGACTTTATAATGACGGGCTCAATCAATCAATGTACAGTTGAATCAGGTACCAGCAATGTTGTAAAGGATATGCTGGAAGACGCGGCTATACAGGATACCGATTACGCGCCCGCAGGGGATATGCTGGAATTTGGTTCGAAAGTACAGGTTCTTAAAAAGGGTACTTTCTTTCCTGCCAGAGCGAACAAACTATATGATATTTTCAAACGTTATTCTTCACTGTCAGAGATTGATGATTCGGTGAAAAATCATATAGAAACCTTTTATTTTAAAAAGAGAATAAGCCAAATTATTGAAGAAGAAGCTAAGAAGGTAGAAACAAACGAAAAAAGTGGTGATGTCGGTGCGTCACGCGGCAAGGTTGAAGAGGATGAAAAATATAAGCTGTTAGCTATCATTAAATGGTACTTTAAAAACAGCACGAATTTTGCTGTGGAAGGAAATGCCGAGAGAAAAGTAGATTTTCAGGTGCAGTGCGGTAAGTCGATGGGAGCATTTAATGATTGGATAAAAGGGACAGAATTCGAAATGTGGCAAAACAGAACAACCGTAAAAATTGCTGAGTTTTTAATGAATGAAACCGCAAATTACTTAAACAATATTTTAAGGACGCAAAAGACAGGGTTCGGGTTGCAGGCATAGAGTCGGCCTAAAACACCTAAGTGCACGAATTTCTCTTACAGAGAAATTCTAAAAACTAACTTAAGTAATGGTAGCAAGGAAAGTTGCTATTAGATATTTTACTGGAGAATTATCTTGTTTTTTATTGGTGTTGTTAATTCTTAAGTCACTATAAAGGAGAAAATAAATGGAATTTCAAAGGTGTAAAAAATGTGTCATGCCAGAAGTAAAAGGTCATGTCGAAGTGGACGAGCACTCCATGTGCAATTTTTGTCGCGAATACATATCCGTCGAGAAGGAAATCGAGACGGAAAAAGAAGAGTATGGAATTGAAGCATTAAAAAAAATAATCAATGAATTAAAGAAAATCCAGACAGAAGGCGCATTGTGCGCCAAATACGACTGTTTGGTAGGAGTATCTGGTGGTAAAGACAGTCTTATGTGCCTTTACATTGCGAAGGAAGTACTTGGTCTTAATCCTCTTGCGGTGTTTATAGATAACGGATTCAGCATACCTGAAATGTATAATAATATTCATAATGCTGTTAACAAGCTTAATGTTGACTTTATTTCATTCCGTACCAATGAACTGAAAGGCGTATTCACGGAGCTTTTGCTTTCCAGGAAACCGGTTTATTACTGCCGGGTATGTCATGAGATGCTGGATATCTACTTAAGAGAGATAGCGCAGAGATATGGGATTAAGATTCTTCTTGGGGGATATACAAAAGGACAAAGGTATGCGCGTACATCTGAACTGTATTGGATATATGATGAATCCGATAAGAATACAATTGAGGTCCTTATTAAGAAACCGGAGTACGAAAAGATTGCCGATATTGTAAGTAATCATGCAATGTATTTGTATGAAAACTTCGACAGCATCAGTCAAATTAATCCCTTTGAATATATGGATTATGATGACGAATCAATTATTGAATTCCTGAAAAAAGAGTATAACTTTAAATTGCCTCAAAAGAGCTGGCCCGCAGATTCCACAAACTGTTTTTTTAATTATGTATCACAGTATCTCGCACAAAAACACTTTAGCTATTCACAGCATGAAGTAGAAATAAGCACTTTGATTAGGAATGGCGAAATGACAAGAGAGCGTGGAATAAATATTATTGAGTCTCCTATCACAAGGAAAACAATTGATGAAGTTCTTGAAGTGCTTAATCTTAAATATGAGGATGTAATATAGCCCAGCTAAGAAAAAAGTCTGAAACTTTGATTTTTATAAGTAGTCTGGTACAAAGATAGATAAAAGTAGGGGGTTTGAAATGCTTCCGGAGCATTTTAATTGTTTTATAATCGGAAACGGTTCATTGGTTATACTTTGCGCGGAGTACATACTGGAAAAAGAGTGTGATATTTTAGGCATAATTACCTCTAATGAATATATTATTTCCTGGTGCGGTGAAAAAGGAATCAAAGTAATAGAAGAGAATAGTTTAGATGAGCTGAAAAAATATTCTTTCGATTATTTATTCAGCATTGTTTATTTGGAAGTAATCCCTGCGGACATAATAAATCTTCCTAAAAAACTTGCTATTAATTATCATGACGCACTGCTGCCTGAATATGCCGGAATACATACCGTTTCATGGGCAATTATGAATGGAAAAAAGATTCATGGTATAACATGGCATATTATGCACAAAACTCTAGATTCAGGAAATCTGCTTGTGCAAAAGTCTATAGAAATACAGAAAAATGAAACGGCGGTTTCACTTAATCTTAAATGCTTTCAGGCAGCGTTAGAAGGATTTTATGAGTTAATAGATGGAATACAAAGCAACAATCTTCAAGAAAAAAAACAAGATTTTAGAAAAAGAAACTACTTTGGAAAATGGACAAAACCATTAAACGCGGGTCTTATTAATTGGTATCAGGACACAGAAAAGATAATATCTTTTGTACACAGCCTAAATTTCGGACCATACGAAAATACATTGGCAAGCGCGAAAATAAGTTATGGAGGGAAATTTTATATTGTAGAAGACATAGAGAAAAGCGGTGTTTGTAATGAAGAACCAGGGCTTACAAAGGTATATAATGATAAACTAATTGTTAGCACAAAAGATTCTGCTGTAATAATAAGTGGCATAAAAACTATTACAGGTGATCGCGTCCATATATTTGATGTTTTCGGAGGCTCAGGAGAAATCTATAATTTATCGGTTGATAAATCAGTATCAGGCAGGCTTGAAGACAGAATGAATAAAGTTAGCAAGAGTGAGCCATATTGGGTTAGAAAACTTTTAAAAGTAAGCTATTGCGTAATAGACTTTATAGGAATGTCGGAAGACACAGATGAAAAGTTAATGATAACCGGGAAAAGCGCCTTGGAGAACATACTTATTGCGCTAAGGAACTGGTTGGAAAGATTCAATTTAACAGAATATTTCATTGGGTACAGCAGCAGTAAGTATATTAATGACGGTCTTTTTGCAAGCATTGTCCCTTTTAGTATAAAAATAGATAAAAACAATTCGAATGAAGAAATTATAGCTGATTTAAGAAGAGAAATAGATATTGTCGAAGCGAAAGGTACATTTGTCAGGGATGTTTATTACCGTTATGAAAAGCTGAGAGGTAAAGAGTTTAAACCACAGATTCTAATATATAATGGATATCCGGATGATTTATCAGAGATCCAAATTACAGATATCTGCTTTTTTGTCAGTCAGGAAACAGACAGAGTGGATTTTGTCTGCAGTGATAAAAAATACGAGGTATTAGCAAAATATATTATAAAAAAATCAAGAGGAAGAAAGTGCGGGAATATGAATAATATAGAAGTACAACGGGAGGAAAGTTTTATTTCCACATACCAGTTAATATGCGGACAAGCTGTAATTCACAAAAATAAGACTGCGGTTATCTCTGGTAATAACAGCATTACCTATGAAGAATTAATTAAAAAAGTAGATATCAGGGCAGGAATTTTTAAGAAATATGGAATTGACAAAGGAATGCATATTGGTGTATTACTTCACCGTTCTTACGAAATTATCGTATCTTTCCTTGCTATTATGAAGCTTGGCGCGATTTACATACCTATGGATTCTACTTACCCCAAGGAAAGACTGAGCTATATGGCGGAAGACGGTGAGATAAAATATCTGATCACGGAATCAAAGATTTCAACAAAGCTATCCGGAAGCACTTTCAAGACTATATATATCGACGAAGAAGATCAAGATATTTTAATTGAAACACGGGAAGTCAAGCCACAGCCGAAAGACGCGGTATATATTCTTTATACTTCAGGTTCCACAGGGAAACCTAAGGGTGTAATTGTAAATCACCTTGGCCTGTCCAATTTTCTATTGTCGATGAAAAAAGAGCCGGGATTTACAAGTGAAGATAAACTTATGGCTTTGACTACGGTATGCTTTGATATCTCGGGTCTGGAGATATATTTGCCTTTAATCAGCGGAGGACAGGTTGAAATCATTCCAAGCGAAGTTATTAATGATGGCATTACACTGAGAGAAAAGATTGAAGCTTCTGACGCAACTGTTATTCAGGCTACTCCGGCAGCATGGAATATGTTGCTGATGGCAGGCTGGGAAATGAAACTTAATATCAAAATTCTGTGCGGGGGAGAGAATCTGCCCATTGAGTTAGCTGATAGATTGCTTAAACAGTGTAATGAACTTTGGAATATGTATGGTCCTACGGAGACAACAATATGGTCAACCATCAAGCGTGTGGCGGATAAGAATGACATTACAATAGGAAAACCCATTGGGAATACAACAGTTTATATTCTTGATAAAAATAAAAAGGTGGTTAACGATTCTCAAACAGGAGAACTTTATATTGGCGGTGATGGGGTAGCCAATGGATATTATAAGCGTGAGGATATAACTTCTGAAAAATTTATAGATAATCCTGCGAATCCCGGAGAGGTTGTTTACAGGACCGGAGATCTTGCGAAATTCAATCATAGAGGAGATTTGATTTATCTTGGGCGTGTGGATAATCAAATTAAATATCACGGTTACCGTATTGAACTTGAAGAGATTGAACAGGTAGTTCAGGATAAGCTAAATTTTGATAAGGCAGTTGTAGTTTTAAGGAAAGACGCTCTGGGGGAAAATGCCATATATGCGTTTATACAAGCTGAGCGCGAAATTGAGCTGGAGAAAGAATTAGCAGCTTTAGGTGAATTTCTTCCGAATTATATGCTGCCAAGCGAATTTATTCCTCTTACAACATTTCCCTTAACAGCAAACAAGAAGATTAACAGAAAAGTTCTTGTATCACTACCTATAGAAGATATAATTGACAGGTATAGAACAGACGCTGCCCATATAAATTCAGTTGAAATAAATGATGGTGATTCATCTGAGGATGGATGTCTCAAGGAAGTTCTTAAAATTGCGGCGGAAGTAATTAAACACGATATTAAGGACATCGACATTAATAAAAATTTAAGTACCTATGGATATAATTCTATTCGTTACACTGTATTAAGTACTAAAATTAATAAACAGCTAAATACTAAAATTACGCCGGCTCTTTGCTATACATACAAGACTGTAAAGGAACTGGCAAACTATATCAGCTCTAATAGAGGAAATCCTACGCAGCCTAAAAAAAGTATTTATCACGCGAACCTGAAAGACAGAACGGAAACTCCGGTAAAAGAAGAATCTAAATTTAAAGGCAAGGAAAAAAGCAGTGACACAGGCACAAAAACCACACCCTTTAAAATGCCTTTGGATCACTCCGACGGTGAAGTATTACGCGCCGGAACTGAAGGGAAGTTTGAAAGTAATAAAAAAAGTAGTGACGCGGGAACAAAAAATGCACAATTTCACGAATCCTTGGTGCGCGGAGTGGGCGGCGTATCATGTGCCAAAAATGTTTATGAGGATATTTTAGATGATGTCGCGGTTATTGGCATTAGCGTTCATTTTCCGAAAGCAGATTCACTTGAGGATATATGGAAGATATTAAAAAATAATGAATGTGTCATAGGAAATATACCAAAAGACAGATGGGATGTTGAAAAATATACTGAATATGACAGTGAATACCCGAATTATGGCGCGTTTATGGATGATATATGGTCATTTGACTCTGACTTTTTTCATTTAACTCCTAGAGAAACTATGCAGATGGATCCACAGCAAAGACTATTTCTTATAACATCGTGGGAAGCAATTGAAGATGCGGGTTATAATCCTGAAGAGCTTGCAGGAGAAAATATAGCTGTATATGCAGGAACAGTAGAGTCGGATTATTACAACAGACTGTCAAGAAATATTGCCCAAGCTGATATTTTCACTATATCAGGCAATATACAGTGTGGAATAGCAAACAGGGTTTCCTATATGCTTGATTTTCATGGTGAAAGTGAAACAATCAATACCGCGTGCTCAAGCTCGTTAGTAGCTATAGACCATGCTGTCAAAGCTGTCAGCAGGAAAGAATGCAGCCTTGCCATAGCAGGGGGAGTCAATATAATATTCAACCCGTTTATGCACTATTCGTTAAAACAAAACGGTATGTTAAGCCCGGACGGTAAATGCAAGTCATTTGACGCAGACGCCAACGGTTATGTGCGCGGTGAAGGGTGCGGCGCGCTTTTACTTAAATCCTTAAAAACAGCCATAAGAGATGGGGATAATATTTATGGTATCATAAAGGGAAGCGCGGTAAATCATGATGGCAGAACAAACTCGTTTTCTGCGCCCAACCCTGTTATGCAGGCGGAACTTATTGGTAACGCTTATAAAAAAGCTGGAATCAGACCGGATTATGTTTCATATATTGAAACCCACGGTACAGGTACAAAGTTAGGTGACCCTATTGAAATAAATGCGTTAAAAGACGCTTTTGACCGGTTGTATTCATATTTTAATATCCCTAGAAAAACAAAATATTGCGCGTTAGGGGCAATAAAAGCAAATATCGGGCACCTTGAGGCGGCGGCGGGAGTTGCGGGAGTTATTAAGGTCCTCATTTGTATGCGGGAACGTATGCTTCCTCAAATAGCTCAATTAAAAGAAATTAATCCGTATATCGAACTTGATGACAGTCCGTTTTATATCTTGAAAGGCAATGAAGAATGGCTGGGAGTCAAAGATGATAATGGTGATACGCGTCATATTGCAGGAATAAGTTCCTTTGGATTTGGCGGAACCAACGCACATATAGTTATTGAATCATATGTAGGTACCGAAAAAGCAGAACAGCATTCTATTCGAAAGGAAATTTTCGTGCTGTCTGCAAATACAACAAATGGATTAAAAAATTACGCGGAGTCACTCAAGCAATATGTAAAATACAAGCTAAACGTCAATGACAAAAGTAAATTTAGAAACATTGCGTATACGTTACAAACCGGCCGTAAAGTTTGCGATTACAGAGCTGCGTTTATTGCGGGAAATTTGGAGGAATTAGCAGAGCTTCTTAATATTTGGATTTCCGGCAAAACAGACAATCGAATAATAGAGGGAAACAACAAAAAAAATATAGCAATAGATGCTCTTTTTGACGGCAAAGAGGGAGAAGAATACATTACAAAACTGCTAAACAATAATCAGCTTGAAAAGATCGGATACTTATGGGTTCTTGGAGCGCATATTAATTGGGAAGTGATGTATGAAGGGAAATGTGAAAAAGTTAGTTTGCCTACTTATCCTTTTACCAAAGAGAAATACAGACTTGAATCAATTGACAATTACCTTGACGGTGCTTGTACAGCGGTTAAAGGTGAGGAAGAAAATATAATAAAACTTGCCCCAGAACATCACTGTGTAAATGACCATATAATCAATGGCAGTAAAGTATTGCCAGGGATTAAGTACTTAGATATTGCCGTGAAATCCTGCTTCGCAAATAAAAACACAGCTATACATTTGAAATCCAACGAATGGATTATCCCCAAAATTGTTACAAAAGATGATATCCTTGAAGTAGAGAAAGATATTAAAACAGAGGAAACCGTTTATAAAATTTATAGCACAAAAAGCGATAGGAGAATCCTGCACGCAAAAGGCAAAGCGGTCTATGATGACGAAAAGAGAAGGGCAGGAAATATTGATATAGAAGATGTCAAAGCCTCATTTTCAAATAAGCTTTCAAAAGAACAGATATATAATAAATACCGGGAACTGGGGTATGATTACGGTACTGTTTTTAAACCTTTGGAATCACTATATTATTCTGAAAAAGAAGCGTTATCAAGCATTCATATTACAGATGAAATAAGAAAAAAGACAGAAAATGAAATAATAAACATCAGCCTGTTTGAGGGGGGCATGCAGGCTGTTATGGGATGCATTTATGACAGTTTCAAATCTAATTTTATGCCAAGCTGTATCAAAGACTGCTATATATATACAATGGAAGTCCCGGAATATGCATATGGCTATGCAAAGCTTGTAAATAGCATACAGGTAGAGCAGAAAGTGACAAAGGAATTCGATATTTATATTACCGATGAATTTGGAAACATAATTATTGAACTTCTGGGGTATGTGATAAGTTTGGTAACAGGCAGAGGCAAGCCGGAATATAAACCGGAAAACATTGCTTTGCTGACTAAAAAAATTACCGAATCCGGTATTGATATTTCAATGACCGAATCTTTTAACAGTTTAAAAATACTTGTTATGAATAACCCTCCAGGCGGCGGCAGCAGGATATTTGAAAAGTTAAATGAAAAAGGCAATGTAAGCTATATTGAATTACTGGATATGAATAATAAGGACCGGTTAAGTGAAAAGATGAAGGATGTTGATATCGTACTGGTATTTTCCGATAATAAAAATATAAACGAGAAAAATATTTATCAGCAGCTGGCAAAGACCGCGGGAACGCTTATTAACAGTTATTTCAATGGAAGATTGATTTATATTTTTGAAGACAGTGGGGCTGATTTCCACTGCTACGAAAAAGCAGCGGAAGGGTTTGCAAGATGTTATCAGAATGAAACTGTTCATTCCGTCATGAAAGTAATACAGGCTGATCATATAGAAAGCAATACCGACTTGATTGTTGCCGATATAATATCGGACAATCATGTATGTGTTTCCTATAAAAACGGAAGAAGATATATTACAGAATATGTGCAGTCGGAAGAATATATCAGAAAAGAACTGATTCAAGATAAAGAAGGCGTATATATAATCACAGGAGGCACCGGGTATCTTGGTGTGAGGTTAGCAAAAGAACTTTGCACAAGATATTCCGGCATCAATGTGATATTACTCGGCAGAAACGGACTGGATAGTGAGCAGAAACAGTATCTTAAAGATATGAAGAATCAAATCCATGAAGTAAAAGCGGATGTCATGAATTACACACAGATAACCGGATGCTTTGAAGAGGTTAACGCGTTATACGGTACAATAAAAGGCATTTTCCATTTAGCGGGAGCCCTTGATGACTGTTACATTAAGGACAGAACAGATTTTTCCTCTAACAAAGTAATCGGACCTAAGATAAACGGGATAATGAACATAGATCTCGCATTAAAGGATCAGGCGTTGGATTTCATGGTGTTATTCTCATCAATATCAGCTGTAACCGGTAACGCAGGGCAGTCTGATTACTGCTATGCTAACAGCTTTTTAAATTCTTTTGCCGAATTCAGAAATACTCTTGTGGAAAGGCAGAGCAGAAACGGAAAAACTTTATCTATCAACTGGGGCATATGGAAAGATGGCGGAATGAAACTGCCTGAAGCAGAGATGCAGTACCTGAAAAAACATACAGGTATGAAGCTTCTTGAAACAAGGGACGGTTTTAATATTTTACTTGACACAGACCTTTTTAAAACAGCTGATATTTGTGTAGTAAACGCTGACAAAGAGACATTTTTACAACGTGTCAATAATACCAAAGAGGTACGTGGGAGAGAGAATATTAAAGAGAACCGAAGCTTCGATATAGATAAAAAACTGATGGAGAGCCTGAAGGATTGCTGCTGTAAGACAATTGGCATAGACAGAAGCAAACTTATTGAAAATAAAGAGTTCAGCGACTATGGCTTTGATTCGCTGACAAATACCTCCTTTGCTGACGAGATAAATGAGAAACTGGGTCTGGAAATTACTCCGGTAGCTTTCTTTGAATTTACCTGCCTTGAAAGTTTAGCAAATTACTTAAAGGAAGAATATAGAGATACTTTGGAAAAACATTTTAGCGGCAAAGAAGCAGATGACGCAAAGTGTCCGGAACAGAGTAAAAACATAATTGAAACCATACCGGAAGAAATGGAATCATACTATAGAATGGACTTAGAAATGCCTTATGTTTCAGCCCATACAGTATTTGGGAAACCTGTAATATTAGGTGTAACGTATGTAGGGCATTTCTATCACCATTTGATCAAAACTGGTGTAAGGTATGGTGATGGCAGTTTTAAGAATGTTCTTTTTCATGAGCCTGCAGCGGTTAATAAAGATGACATTTTGCTTTTTAAAACATCCTGCAGCAGAAAAAATACAGGATTATCTTTTTCGGAAACATGCAAAAAAGGCGGAACAGAATTCACTGTCGCCACAGGAATTTTTACTTGCAGCGGAGTTGAGGAACCGATTGAAATAGACTGGAAATCTATGATAATGAATGCTGACCGTGTAATTGACGGCAAGTATATTTATAATCATAAGTGGAGATATGATGTAAATTATTCAGAGATATTACAATCGGTAGATAAAGTATATCTCAAGAACGATGTTGTCATTGGGAAGTTACGGTTAAAGCCCGAAATGAAGGAAATGCCTTATGAAGTTAATCCCGCTGTACTTGACGCTTCTGTGATATGCGGATTATATGCGTTTTTAGAAGATGTCAAAGAGAGCTATATCCCATATATGATTAAAAAAATTATGGTAAATGGCAGGGTAGCAGAAGATTGCTGCTGTATATGCAAAAAAAATATGTTAAATGACGAGCTTATCTATATGGACATTACAATTGTGGATGAAAAGGGAAGCGTACTATGTGCCATGAAAGACTTTATCTGTAAAAAAGTCACATCAAAAGCGCGGTTCGGGAAATCAGAAAGAAGCGGATTTCAAAAAAAACAAGAAACAGTAGAGAAAGAAGATATTGCTGTCATCGGTATGTCAGCAAGTTTTGCGGGTTCAAAAACTCCCGGTGAGTACTGGACAAATCTTATTGAAAGAAAGGATCTGATTAAGGAAATACCGGCGGACCATTTTGAATACAAAAATTATTATGATCCGGAATCGAAAGGCAATGATATGATGTATACAAAATGGGGTGGGTTTATTGATGATGTAGATAAATTCGATGCTCCGTTTTTCAGAATATCAAGAAGAGAAGCTCAGGTAATGGATCCACAGCTAAGATTGTTGCTTCAGCATGTTTACCACGCGTCAGAAGACGCGGGATATGCCGGTACAGTAAAGGGAAGCAAAACCGGAATGTATGTAGGTTGTTGTTTTCATGATTACCAGCAAAAAATGGATAGAATATGTATGCCTGTATCTCCTCATGACGCTACAGGCAATGCTCTTACCATGCTTGCGAATAGACCATCGTATTGTCTTGACTTGAAAGGTCCCAGTGTAAATGTCGATACAGCGTGCTCATCCTCATTGGCAGCGTTACATATAGCTTGCCGGGGTCTTATCCATGGAGAGTGTGACATGGCCTTTGCCGCAGGCGTGAATCTGTTGCTTGATTCATGGCATTACCGGTATTTTTGCAGTATTGGCGCACTGTCAAAAACAGGGAGGTGTCACACTTTCACTGACCGGGCGGATGGATATATACCCGGCGAAGGGGTAGCTGTAGTTTTGTTAAAACCATTAAGTAAAGCAATAAGAGATAATGACAACATCTACGGAGTAATAAAAGGGTCTGCAATTAATCATGGCGGGCTTACCTCATCTATAACGGTTCCAAGCATTGCTCAGGAAGCGCAGGTAATAGAAGACGCGTGGAGAGATGCCGGGGTCAGCGGAGAAGATATCAGCTACATAGAGGCACACGGAACAGGTACCAGGTTAGGGGATCCGATTGAAATAAACGCCTTGAAACATGTTCTGGATAAAATCAAAGCACCGAAGCAGGAATGCTGTATAGGTTCAGCTAAAGCACATATCGGTCATACCGAAGGAGCCGCAGGCCTTGCAGGTCTTATAAAGGTTCTTTTGTCTATGAGGAATAACACAATACCTGCTATGCCGTACTTTGATAAGATGAATCCCTATATTAAACTGGATAAAACTAATATCCGTATTAACAGAGAGCCGGTAAAATGGGAAGTTTCAAATGGCAAAAAAATTGCGGGAATAAGCTCCTTTGGCGCAGGAGGTGCATATGCTCATGTAGTTGTTGAAGAGTATTCTTCAAGAAGGAGAAGCGCTTTGAATAAACCCCGCTTAATAATCCTTTCCGCAAAAAGTACCACAAGCCTTAGAAAAAAATGCAGAGATCTGATTGCATATATTCAAAGTGAGAAAGGAAGGCAAGCGGATGAAGTGCTTCTAAAGGATATTTCCTATACTTTGATCGTGGGCAGGGAACAGATGAATGTAAGACTGGCGTTTGCAGCAAAAAATCTGGACGAAATAACTGACAAACTAAAAAATTATCTTGTCGGCTTCATGAACGGAATTTATTTTAACGAACTTGATGAAGACCGGACATTAAGCTTAAAGAATATCGAAGATGCTGAAAAATTAGAAGAAGCTGCCGGAAGATGGGTAAGTGAAAACAACATAGATGTACGTAAGCCAATAGGCTTCGAAAAGGAAGAAACGGGGCGCATACCATTGCCGGTTTACCCTTTTGAGAAAAAATCATACTGGATTACAGAACGCACTGGGAAAAACAGCATCTTCACAATTAATATAAATGACTTCTTTATTAAAAATCATATTATTGATAAAACAAACATTATGCCGGCCGTTGCATACTTGGATTATGTGCTCAAGACGGCCGAAAGCGAAATGAAAAGAGAGTGCCTGAAATTTTTGAATATTAACTTTCTGGCGCCACTTGAATTAACAAGTGATACAAAAGATATTATTGTTGAGTTTGATATTAACAGCAGCGATTTTAAGATTGTATCAAAGGATGAATTTGAAACAATTGTACATGTACAAGGGAGTTTGTCTAACATTACGAGAATGGAGGGCCAATTTAAAAGCAGCGCTGAGTATGAAAATCTGCCACATAAGTTACAGTCATCAGAGTTCTATAATCTGTTAGGGCAATATGGGCTGCATATAGGAGAGGATTTTCAGACAATCCAAAGACTTGAGTACAGTACAAGCAAAGTAAAAACATACATTTCCCTTAAACCAGAATTGAAAGATACTTTTGATTCATATGTGCTGCACCCTGCTGTTATGGATGGTATATTACAGGCGGCGATTTCAAGGGATAATGATAATAACCTTCATATTCCCTTTGAAATAAAATCAATTTATTTTCTCAGAAATCTAAAAAAAGATATTATCGCATACTGCTCAAAAAATATCTTATTAAATAAATGGGATATAACGGTAACGGATACCGACGGATTTATCTTACTTATAATTGAAGGACTTTTATCAAAAGAAGTGAGCGGCGGTTATTGGAATAGTGAAGAGGACAGCAATATTATTGATATATTGACGAAACTAAGCAAGGGTGAAAAAACGATAGACGAAGTAAATGATCAGTTAGTGACTTAAATATTGCTGCACAATTCTCTATATGTGAGAGAATTGCGTGCGCGTCAGGCGCATTAGAAGTATTGGAAGGGTGTTAAACGAGCAATGAACAGTAAATTCGAGATATTGGAATCCGTTCGCTCCGGGCGTATAAGCCCGGAGGAAGGCGCCTTCAAATTAAAAGAAATTATGTCTCAGACAAAGTTTTATGCAGGTATATGGACTGAAGAAATACTGCTGAATGAAAAAACAGCTGAGATAAAAAGTCTTGTATTATGCGGCAGTGATGATAAAAAAACTGTCCTGGAAAAAATATTGCCGCATGATACTGTATATGTCTATATGGGCACTTGTTTTGAGATAATTTCTGATTATGAAATTGCAATAAATCCTAAACAATCTGAAGATTATGAAAAATTATTCGCGTATATTGAAAACAAAGGTATTATGTTAAATGCTGTCCTTCATATGTGGAATATTCACCAGGAGGAAGCGGAAAAGGTGGAAGCAAACAAAAAAAGTGGTGACGCGGAAACAAAAACTCCGTCTTTTCATAAGTCGTTAGCGGGTGGAGTGGACGGCGCATCATGTGCCAATGGTGAATTAGCTGTCAGCGGATTATCTGTTTTAAATATTTGTAAACAGTTAATCGTCTGTGAACTGAAAGAAGACTTAAAATTTCTCTACTTATTTAAAGAGAACACAGGAGAAGTAAAACCTTATTCCCAAGCTGTATTTTCTGTTTTTAAGAGTATTGAAGAGGAAACTACTAAAATATACGGTAAAACAATTTCTTTCGATAATAAAGCTGCCGGAGACATAAAAAATATTATCTTAAAAGAACTTGCGGATAATAAAACCGGTGAAGTCCGTTATATTGACGAAAGCAGGCAGGTTAAGGAATATCAAAATATAATGACTTCAAAGACGAAAGAGATAATAAAAGCTGACGGAATTTATCTTATCCCGGGAGGCTCAGGAATCCTTGGAAGAAAGCTAACAAAAGATATAATAAGTAAAAAAGGAAAAGTAATTTGGTGCGGCAGAAAACAAGTGTCAGATATACCACAGGGGGTAATGTATCATAAATGTGATGTGTCGGATAAAGATGATGTTGTCGGCTTTGTAAAAAAACTTATAGATAACTTTTTAATCAGCGGATTATTTTTATGTACTGGCGCTGTAAGTGACCTAATGCTTAAAAATAAAGAAATTAAAGAAAACAATCCCGTATTCCAATCAAAAATAAACGCTGTGAGATACTTTGATGAAGCATTTGCGTATTATCCGCTGGATTTCGTTATCCTGTATTCGTCTGTATCATCAGCCATACCCTGTATAGGACAGAGTGATTACGCTTATGCCAACGGGTTTTTGAACTCTTTTGCCGGATACAGAAACAATTTAAGAAATAATGGGGAAAGAAGCGGCATTACTCTTAGTATATGCTGGCCGTATTTTGAAAACGGCGGAATGGAAATGAATGACGCAGCCTTGGCTTTTATGAAAAATTCAAAAGGTATGCGGCCGTTAAATTCCAGTCAGCAATATGAACTTTTGCACAAAGCATACGGAACAGGAAGAGACAGCGTAATTGTTATCAGCGGAAATGCCGAAGGGTTATTTGATTATAAAGAAATGATTGCCGGGCGTGATGATACGGAACAGGATATAAAAAATTATAAAGGAGAAATCCTATCTTTTTTAAAAAAAGAGGCGGCAAAAATACTTAATGAAGATGAAAGTGTATTTGACGACAACGGAAAGTTCAGCAGATTTGGCTTTGATTCCATAACAACAATAGAATATGTCAACTCCATCAATAAATTTTTCGGAATAAAATTGCTTCCTTCCACCTTGTATGAATATACAAAATTTTCAACATTAGCGGAATATCTTATAAAGGAGTATCATGATCAGGCAAGCGCTAAGTTTGAAAGTAATAAAAAAAGCGGTGACGCGGGAACAAAAAATGCAAACTTTCACGAGTCCCTGGTGCGCGGAGTGGGCGGCGCATCATGTGACAAATATAGGATTGCGGATGAATATGTGGAAAAAGATATCGTTTCAAAATCCATGGAATATACGCCAAAAGAAGAAGACATTGCAATCGTAGGAATGGCCGGACAGTTTCCGAAAAGTAAAAACATCATGGAATTTTGGGGGAATATTAGGGAACAGAAAGATCTTGTCAGTGAAGTACCCGAAGAACGTTGGAAATGGGAAGACTACTATGATGAAGATACTTTTGGAAAGAACAAAACCAATATAATATGGGGCGGATTTATTGATGGCATTGATAAATTCGATGAGAAATTTTTTAAGATATCACCAAAAGAAGCAGATTATATGAATCCTCAGCATAGGCTTATGCTTGAAAATGTATGGCATACAATTGAAGACGCGGGGTACAAAGCGTCAGATTTATCAGGCAAGAATATCGGCGTATTTATAGGAATTGCGGGAAGCGAATATAATGACATATGTGTTGGGAACAAAGTAGAAATAAGTGCCTATAGCTCTATCGGATTACAGCATTCGGTAGCTGCCAACAGAATTTCTTATTTTTTCGATTTTCATGGACCAAGTGAGGCAATTGATACCGCTTGTTCAAGTTCACTTGTAGCTCTTAACAGAGCTGTAAAAGCAATAAAAAACGGTGAGTGTGAAGAGGCAATCATCGGTGGTGTAAATATTATATTGACACCATCTCTATATATTGCCTTTGATAAAGCCGGAATGCTTTCTAAAAGAGGTAAGTGCAGCGCGTTTGATAAAGACGCTGACGGGTTTGTAAGAGGTGAAGGAGCCGCGTCCGTCTATATAAAACCTTTTAAAAAAGCCCTTGAAGAAAAAGACCATATATACGGGATTATTAAAGGAAGCTGTGTTAACCATGGCGGAGATGCAAGTTCACTGACTTCTCCAAATACTGCCGCGCAGTCGGCGCTTATAAAAAAAGTGTATAAAGAAGCCGGTGTCGAATTTGATTATGTAACGTATATAGAAACACACGGTACAGGTACGGTTTTAGGTGATTCCATTGAAGTTAACGCGTTAAAATCCGCGTACAAAGAATTACACCGTGACGGTAACCGTGTAACTGTCTCATGTGGCTTAGGCTCAGTAAAAACGAATATCGGGCATCTTGAAACGGCAGCGGGTATTGCGGCAGTTATTAAAGTGCTGCTTTCATTGAAATATGGTGTGATCCCCGGAAATATTAACTTTAATGAGCAGAGTTCAATGGTGCAGCTTGAAGATACCCCGTTTTTTATAGCGGATAAAACTGTGGAATGGAAACGCAGTAAAGATAAAAATGGAAATACAATACCGCGTATAGCCGGCATAAGTTCATTTGGATTCGGCGGGACAAATGCTCATGTAATTATTGAAGAAAATATAAAAGTTGATGATATACACGGTGAAAACCGAACCGCTGTTTTTCCTGTTTCCGCTCAAAGTGAAGCGCAGCTTAAAATAATGATTAAAAATATCAGTGAATATTTAAAGGAAAACAGCAGAATAAATATTCATGACGCCGCGTTTACCCTGCAAAACGGAAGAGAGGTATTTCCTGTACGCTATGCTGTATACGGAAGAAATAAAGAGGAATTAATAATTAAATTGGATAATTATCTGTCGAATGTTAAGTTGAATGAAAAAAATGATAGAGAAATCATCAGCATTGATTCAGGCGGAATAGAGGAATATTACGAAGATATCTGTAACAGGTTTATAAACGGATCCGATATTGATTGGAAGAATTACAATAAGGACGGCAAAGCCAAAAGGATTTCTCTGCCGGGTTATGCTTTTGCAACTAACAGACACTGGGTACAAACAGAAACAGAGTATAAAACTCCGTATACTCCTCAAATCCTGACTATAAAAAGAGTTTGGAAGACTGTTTCTGCCACACCGGGAATAAAAGAATATCAGGATGATATAATAATTCTTGCCGGAACTTATGAAGACGGAATAGAAATCAAAGAAAAATTAAACGGAAAGCCTTTAATAGCCACGGCGGAAACAATTGAGGAGTCTATCGGTGAAAATACAGGAATCATTGTTGATATAAGAAACAGGAGCAGTGAGAAAGAATATACTGACGCTGTCATTAAGGCATGCAAAAGCCTGATTATGAAATCCTCAAAAGACAGAATAGGCTATATATTTACATATCAGGTCTCCGATATTAATGCGGCAATCAGCGGGGGGGCTATTGAGAGCTTCTTTAAGGCTTTGAGACAGGAAAATTCAAGATTTGAATATCAGGTAACCGGATACGAAGATAAATCAATAATTCCTGAGAATTTAGGATTGAGCAATAATATGGTTTTATATACCGGCGGGAATTGCTGCAAATCTGTATTAAAAACAAATAAATTCATACCGGCTTATTTTAAAAAGAAAAACAGGCTTAAAAGTAACGGGGTATACATTATTTTTGGCGGT
>JGI20171J29575_12612620_pt1 | contig 21517 bp, 16 predicted proteins | sample TergutNc150P4_FD_29575 | JGI IMG/M metagenome (IMG submission 29575)
TAAAATCACGTTTAAAGACGTTGCAGGGCTTTCGGGCGCAAAGCAGGAAGTGAAAGAGATAGTAGAATTTTTGAAAAAACCTGCAAAATTTACCGAACTTGGAGGGAAAATTCCCAAAGGCGCGTTGCTTGTCGGTCCTCCGGGAACTGGTAAAACCTTGTTAGCCAAAGCGGTAGCAGGCGAGGCAGATGTGCCGTTTTTCTCAATTTCGGGCTCTGATTTTGTGGAAATGTTTGTTGGCGTGGGTGCAAGCCGCGTGCGCGATTTGTTCCGTCAGGCAAAAGACAAATCGCCATGCATTATTTTTATTGACGAAATTGATGCTGTCGGTCGGTCGCGTGCGAGCAATATTCGTTTTTCGGGCAATGATGAACGCGAAAGTACTTTAAATCAACTTCTTACGGAAATGGACGGTTTTGGTACAAATTCTGGAATTATAATTCTTGCCGCCACAAACCGCGCCGATATTTTGGATAAAGCATTGCTGCGTGCAGGCAGATTCGACCGACAAATTCACGTTGATTTGCCTGATATTCAGGAGCGTAAAGAAATTTTTCTTGTTCATCTTCGTCCATTGAAAATTGCCAAAACCCTTGATATTGATTTTTTGGCAAAACAAACTCCCGGATTTTCGGGTGCTGACATTGCCAACGTTTGCAATGAGGCGGCGTTGATTGCCGCTCGGCACGACAAGAAAAGCGTTGATAAACAAGATTTTATGGATGCAGTTGATAGAATTGTCGGCGGATTGGAAAAGAAAACCAAAATCACAACTTTGCACGAGAAAAAATCAATCGCTTACCACGAGGCAGGTCACGCCACAATTTCGTGGAAAATTCAATATGCCAATCCGTTAGTGAAAGTTACGATTGTTCCGCGCGGTGAGGCTCTTGGCGCGGCTTGGTATTTGCCCGAAGAACGCCAACTGACTAATATTGAGCATATTAAAGACGAACTTTGCGCAACTTTGGGCGGGCGCGCTGCCGAAGAAGTTTTTCTGGGAGAAATTTCCACAGGCGCGCTCAACGACCTTGAACGCGTTACCAAACGCGCTTATGCGATGGTGGCATATTTTGGAATGAGTAAAAAACTCGAAAATATGAGTTATTACGATTCGTCGGGGCAGTCTGATTATGGTTTCACAAAGCCGTACAGTGAAAAAACCGCCGAATTGATTGACTTGGAGGCGAAAAACATTGTGGCGGAACAATATGAACGTGCAAAACAAATTCTGCGCGAAAATGCCGAAGGACACAATCAACTTGCTGAATTACTGATAGATAAAGAAGTAATTTTTGCAGATGACCTCGAACGTATTTTTGGCAAACGCCCATGGATTTCACGTGGAGATGAATTGATGGCAATGAACAGCAGCAGCGAAAAACCGGATAAAAAGAAAGAAAAAACAAAAAGAAAAGAAAAAGACGAAATTTCGTCATAAATTTTGCAAAATAAAAATCTAATGGATAAAAAAACACTAATTGTCAGAACTTTAAGCGGAATTGTTTATGTTGCGTTGATTATTTGCGCAATATTGATAAATGATTTTGTTTTTGCAGCTATTTTTGCAACTCTCTGCGTTTTAACAACTTACGAATTTCACAAACTGACAGCCAAACAGGAAAATGTTAATACTTTGGCGTGGATTGGGGCTTTGGGCAGTTTTTTACTTTTTGTTGGTAATTTTTTATTACATTTGAAAAACGATTTGGCATTTATCAATTCCAAACTGTTTTATTTGGCAATAATAATTTTAGCGGTTTATGTTTTGTTAATTTTTGCCGTTTTTATTATCGAAATTTTCAGAAAAAAACCAAATCCTGTCCATAATATAGCGTATTTTCTTTTAGGGCAAATTTATATTACCGTTCCATTTGTGTTTATGTTTGAGATTTTTAAAGAATTTAATGCGGTTTTTTTGCTCGCTCTTTTTGTGCTGATTTGGACAAATGATGTTTTTGCCTATTTGATTGGCAGTTTGGTTGGCAAGCACAAACTCTGCGAACGTATTTCGCCCAATAAATCGTGGGAAGGTTTTTTCGGCGGTTTGGTCGGCGCGTTGATTGCGGGTTTTGTTTTTTCAAAAATTTATGCTGAAAATATTAATTTAATTCAATGGCTTGGCTTTGCATTTGTTGTTGCGGTTTTTGGCGCTTTGGGCGATTTATTCGAAAGTTTAATCAAACGTACAGTCGGCGTGAAAGACTCTGGAAATATTATGCCTGGGCACGGCGGTTTTTTAGACCGATTGGACAGCGCACTTTTTGCCGCGCCGGCTGCAATGATTTATTTGTATTTGATATTATTTTTAAAATAAAAATTTTTAGATGAACAAAAATTTTGATGATATACGCAGTTTTCGCGATGACGAAATTTCGGAAGTAGTTATACAACTTTCTGAAATTAAGCAATTTATGAATTTGCTGAGCACACTTTTTCCTCTTTATCCAAAAAATGTATTAAAAGAGCGTTTTGCTGCGATAAAAACTGTCGCTCAATTTCAAAAAGAATGGGATTATCCGTTTTTGAATGGTCTGGAGGCAACAAAAACGCTCGGGGTGCAACTCACAGGAATTGAAAAATTGGATTGGAACAAAAATTATCTTTTTATTTCCAATCATCGCGATATTGTGCTTGATGCGGCTTTTTTTAATATAAAATTAATTGAAAATCAGAAAGATACAACCGAAATCGCAATAGGCGACAATCTTTTAATTTTTCCTTGGATTAAAGATTTGGTACGAATAAACAAAAGTTTTATTGTTTATAGAGGTTTGAATATCAAAGAGTTGCTAAAAAATTCGCAACATCTTTCGGAATATATTCGGCAAAATATCACTCAGCGCAAGCAGTCGGTTTGGCTTGCTCAACGCGAAGGACGCGCAAAAAATTCTGATGACCGCACGCAGGGAAGCGTACTTAAAATGCTGAATATGAGCGGAGAAGATAATTTTATTAATAATTTAAAACAATTGAATATTTGCCCGCTCGCAATTTCGTATGAATATGACCCTTGCGATTTTCTTAAAGCCAAAGAATTGCAGCAGCGGCGCGATAATGCTGATTTCCAAAAACAGCCCACAGACGATTTGCAAAGTATGATGACGGGAGTAATGGGCTACAAAGGCAAGTTGATTTATCGCCTCGCTGGAGAAATAAACCCAAAACTTGACAAGATTGCTGAACAAAATCTTACCAAAAACGAACAGGTTACTGCCGTTGCGCAACTTATTGATAACTATATATTTTCGAATTACGAAATTTATACTGTAAATAAAATTGCTTACGATTTAATAATGGGTGAAAAACGTTTTGAAAGTGATTATACATTAACGCAGAAACTTGATTTTGAGAGATATATCCAACTTCAAGTTCAAAAAATTGAGCTTGAAAATAAAGACAGTGATTTTTTGTATAAAACGATTTTGGAAATGTATGCAAATCCGCTAAAAAATCATTTAGAAGCGCAGAAATAACAATTTGCCCTTTCGCGCGTTTTTCCGTAAATTCTGCTGCGCTTCACATACGGTTATTGATATATTACCCTGACAGGCAAAGCAAAAACCTTTCGTGCTTTCACCCTTTCCTGCCTTTGTGTTTTCACCTTTCGTGCTTTCGCACTTTTTACTCCCCTCTCCTTGAGGAGAGGGGCAGGGGGAGAGGCTTATTTCGTGCTTTTACTTTTTTTGCAATCGTTTGCATTAAAAAATAATCGCAATATTTTATTTTTTAATTTATGCTAAAAACGTTTTTTTTAATTTTGCGTTCAATAAATAATTTAAATTTTTTAACATGAAGAAAAAATATTTACTTTTAACAGTGGCGGCTTGTGCCGTTATGAACATAATGGCTCAAACCTATTATGTAGCAGGAAACGGTAGCGCAGGCAATCCATGGTGTGATGGATTGTCGTGGAATCCTGCAGGCAGTACAATGTCAGGCAGTCCGGCAACTAAAGTCTTTAACAATGTGCCGGCAGGGGTTTATGAATTTAAAGTTACAGATGGAACATGGACTAATAGTTGGGGTTATTCCAATCTTGCGCCGTCCAGCGTAGTTCCCGGTGTAGAAAATGGTGGAGGTAATGTAAAGTTCACAATTTCGGGAACTGCAAATATTACTATTACCTTTGACGGTACACAGATTACTTTGGCTTCTTCTATTGGTTTTGGACAGTTGACAATTAATATGTATTCTGTTGTTGGAGATGCAGGACTTTGTGGTGAAGCCTGGGCTGTATCAAGTAGTGCAGGCGATATGACCGAATCCGGTGGCGTATGGACAAAGGTATATACGGGCATTGCTGAAGGTACTTATGCTTACAAAGTAGTAGGCAATCACAATTACAGTGCATATCAGTTCCCTGCAGGTACGGGAAATGAGTCTGTAGATGTAACTTGCTCTAATGCTACGGTAACTATTAAATTTATCCGAGCATCTGAAACTTTAAGTGCAGAAGTAAACTGTAATGCTGGTGTTGACAACAACGCCTTTGCCGATGTAAGAATAGGTACAGAAAAGGGCAAGGTTTTATGTTCGGCAGATAATTTTGTTATCTACAACATTATGGGCGTTAATGTTACACAACAAAACGGCAATTTAAACAGCGGAGTTTACATTGTTAGATACAATGGCAAATCTGCTTCCGTTCTTGTAAAATAAACAACAAACTGACAGCACATTGCTTAAACAGGAATGTGTAATTTGATAAAAAAGCGTTGAAAAATCAACGCTTTTTTTGTTTTAGAGAACTTCTAAAAATGCCATTGAGAGGGAGATAATCCGAAACAATCTATTGAAAATCAATTTCCCGCTGTTTCCGTAAGTTCCGCTGCGCTTCACATACGGTTATTGATATATTGCCTTTGCGGGCAATTTTTTTCGTATGGCGTTGCCATACGCTATTGTACACAAGGCTTTCAGCCTTACATTCATGCTTTCGCGCCTTTTACTCCCCTCTCTTTGAGGAGAGGGGCTGGGGGAGAGGCTTATTTCGCGCTTTCACCTTTGCGGTAAAAAGACTTTTGAGAATGTTTATCAAATCTTTTTTTAAGTTTTTTGCCAATAATTGAAAAATTTGAAGTACTTTTGCAAAGTATAATTATAATAAAAATTTTTCTAAAATCAAATTATGGGAAGAGCGTTTGAATATCGCAAGGCTACAAAAATGAAACGTTGGGGCAATATGGCTCGTGTTTTTACAAAACTTGGCAAGCAGATTACCATTGCTGCCAAAGAAGGCGGTCCTGAGGCGGATACCAATCCGCGTTTGCGTGTGCTGATTCAGCAGGCAAGAAAGGAAAATATGCCCAAAGAAAACGTGGAACGCGCCATCAAAAAAGCGACTTCAAAAGAAGAAAACGATTACAAGGAAATGGTTTATGAGGGTTACGCGCCAAACGGCGTGGCAATTGTAATTGAAACCGCAACCGACAACCCTACGCGCACCGTTGCCAATATTCGCAGTTATTTTAACAAACACGGCGGCTCGCTCGGTACAAGCGGCTCGGTGGCGTTTATGTTCGATCACAAATGCGTGTTTCGCATTGCGCCAAAAGCCAATATTTCGCTTGACGACCTTGAACTCGAACTGATTGATTACGGAGTTGATGAACTTGAAAACGATGAAGATGCAATAATTCTGTATGGCGATTTTGCTAATTATTCGTCAATCCAAAAACATTTGGAAGAAAACGGATTTGAAATTTTTAGTGCAGAATTTGAATATATTCCTAACGATTACAAGCAATTAACTGACGAACAGAAAGCATCGGTTACAAAACTTATTGATAAAATTGAAGAAGACGAAGACGTGCAAAACGTTTTTCACAATATGGAATAATTGAAAAATTTCTTATTTTATGAAAACCACACCTTTTACCGACATTCACATTGCGCTTGGCGCAAAAATGCACGAATTTGCGGGTTACAATATGCCCATTGAGTACCCAACAGGAATTATTAACGAACATTTGACCGTGCGCGGAGGCGTTGGCGTGTTTGACGTTTCGCATATGGGCGAATTTTGGGTTAAAGGCGAACGCGCAATCGAATTTTTGCAAAAAATCACTTCAAATAATGTTGCTGCGCTTTCGGCAGGAAAAGTTCAGTATTCATGTTTCCCAAACGGACAGGGCGGAATTGTTGATGATTTTTTGTGTTATTGTTTTGACAATCAAAAATATATGCTCGTTGTAAATGCAGGAAATATTGCAAAAGACTGGGATTGGTGCAATAGAAACAATACCGAAGGCGTTGTACTGAAAAATTCGTCTGACACGATTGCTCAACTTGCTGTTCAGGGTGCGAAAGCGACTGAACTTCTGCAAACTTTAACCGATGTAAATCTCTATGAAATAGAATATTACAATTTCAAAATCGGAAGGTTTGCTGATGTTGACGACGTAATTATTTCAAATACGGGCTACACAGGTGCAGGCGGTTTTGAACTGTATTTTTCTCCGGAAAATGCAAGAAAAATTTGGGACGCGCTTTTTGCAGCAGGAGAAAAATTCGATTTGAAACCTATCGGACTTGGTGCACGCGATACTTTGCGGCTTGAAGCAGGTTTTTGCCTTTATGGAAACGACATTGACGACAGCCATTCGCCCATTGAAGCGGGACTTGGCTGGATTACAAAATTTGTTGATAATAAGAATTTTATCGACCGTCCGTTGCTCGAAAAACAGAAAAATGAAGGCACAACGCGGCGTTTGGTAAAATTTGTGCTGGCAGAACGCGGAATTCCGCGCTATGGTTACGAAATTTTTAACGAAAATTGCGAAAAAATTGGCGAAGTAACAAGCGGAATGATGTTGCCCAAAACAAAACAGGGAATTGGAATGGGCTATGTTTTAAGCGATTATATAAAAATTGGAACAAAAATATTTATCTCAATTCGCGATAAAAAAATTCCTGCCGAAATTGTTAAAAGTTTTATGTAAAATTTGCATTAAATATAGCGCAAAACAGACATTTCATTTTGATTAAATACCTCATTTGCAACTGATTGCAGTTGCTGTGAGGTGATTTTTTCAATATCGGTGCGCAGTTGAGCAAAAGTATGCACAGAACCAAAACGCAGAAATGTTTTGCCTATATTCAATGCGCGTGTTTCATTAACATCATTGGATATTGCAAACTGTCCGAAAAGTTGCAGTTTGTATTTTTTTAAAGCATTGGCGTTCAATGGTTTATCGCAAAGTTTTTGAAGTTGTTTTCGTACAAGATTTTCGCATTGCTCGGCATTGTTTTTATCGCAACCGAAATAAACAGTCCAAACGCCTGTATCTGTAAATGGCTGATAGTTAGCATCAACCTGATAAACAAGCGCGTGCTTTTCGCGCAATTCGAGATTGAGCAAACTGTTCATATTCGGTCCGCCCAAAATATTATTCAACAAACTGAAAGCCAATCGGTTATCGTGATGATAATCGTATGCGCAATTTCCCAAAATGCAATGAACCTGATGTGTTCTTTTCTTAAAAATTTTTGTGGAAGGAATATAATTTTCGGGTTTTATTCGAGGTTTTTGTTTTAAATTGTTATTTTGAATGAAAATATTATCATTTAAAACAAAATATTTTTCTGCCCAATGAACGATTTTTTTTAAATTGAAATTTCCGATAATAAAAAACGCCATTTTTTCGGGCAAATAATTTTTTTGATAAAAATCTGAAATTTGTTTTTGTTTGATTTTTCGTAAAATTTTTTCTGCTCCTAAAATATTGTGTCCCAAAGTATTATCAAAAATCTGTTCTTCAAAATCATCAAAAATCAACTCCGAAGGGCTGTCTTTGTACGAACAGATTTCGTCGAGAATTACAGCGCGTTCCTTTTCCACTTCATTTTCTGCCAAAACGCTGTGCAGAATAATATCGCCAATCAATTCAACCGCACGCTCAGCGTATTCGCTTAATACAGAACAATATACAACAGTTTCTTCTTTTGTTGTAAAAGCGTTGATGTCGCCGCCAACGTTTTCAATTCGATTTATAATTTGGTGAGAATTTCGCTTTTGCGTACCTTTAAAAAGCAGATGTTCAATGAAATGCGCCATTCCGTGTTCGTTTTCGGCTTCATCGCGCGAGCCACAATCGACAATCATTCCGCAGGAAGCAACGGCAGTGGGCATTTGTTCAAAAACTATTCTGATTCCGTTTGATAAGGTGTGGTAAAACATTTAATTTCAATAATTTATAACTAAAAAAGAGTAGGATGGTCTTCGTCGGTTTTTGTCAGCATTGCTATCATCAGCGTTTCGCGGATAAAACGCGCCTTGTTTTCGATTTTGTATTTTTCCAAAAAACGCATAAAAAAACGGTTCTCATCGTCATTTAACATAAATACGTGAGAATGAGTGCGTAACGAAGATTTTTCACGTGCTTTCAGATTATTATTTTTTAAATTATTACAATTTTTATCCATTAAAATTATTTTTCTAATTTTCATTTTCACAACCACTGCACAGCCCATAGATATATAATGATTGATGTTGCGGTGTGAATTTGCTGTCAGATTTCGATGAAAGGGCGATACGGATATTTTTATCGGTAAATTTTTTTATTTTTCCGCAAGCGGTGCAAACTTTGTAAAAATACAGATTGTTGCTTGAAATGCGCTCGTAAAAGGTTTGATTTTGTAAAAATTGATGTTTCACAATCAAATGACACGCCAAAAGCAATTCGAGCGTGTTGTAAATCGTAGCCACGCTCACACGATAATCATTTTTCATCGTTTCAAAAATAGTTTCTACCGAAAGAAAATCATCTGTATCGTGCAAGAGTTTCAAAATTGCGAAACGTTCAGGTGTTTTGCGTAGATTTTTTTTTGTCAAGAAAGCCGTAAATATCTCATTTGCAGTATTTAACTGATTGTGTTCTTTCATTTTAAAATTATTGTGATAAAAAAACGTACAAAGATACAAATTTTTACATAAAAAACGCATTTTGAAAAAGATTTCAAAATGCGCACTCTTATAACCAAACAAATTAAAAATATGATATATATGATTATTATCTTATTTCCTTATTGAGCAATTTAATTTTTTCTTCGAGCAATTTACATTCGTTACGCAGATTCTCTATTTTTTTATTCATTTGTTCAATCAATCCGCCGCCTTTTTTGGAAGACGAGGTAAAAAATCCCAAATTATTTTCATAAGTATTCAATTCCTGCTTCATACGCTCGTATGCCCGCATAAGTTTTTTGTGTTCGCTGTGCATATCATTTCCTCTGGCTGCCATAGTGGCAATATTGCTACGAAAACTGTCCAAACGGCGTGCGTTATCGTCAACGTTAAGCGCGTCGAACTGTGTGGTAATCGCCGCGCGGTACTCGTGGTGCAGATTTTCCTTTTCTTTAAAAGGTACAAAACCGACAGAATTCCACTCAACAATCAATTCTTTGAGAGTTTTGAGTGCGGCGGTTTGGTTGGCGATGTCCAACGATTTGATGCGCTCAACAATATCCCGCTTTTTTATTAAATTTTCTTTTTCTTCGGAATATTGGGAGGGAACTACGGCTTTTTTCTGTTCAAAGAAATAATCGCAAGCGGCTGAAAATCTGTTCCATAGCGTATCCGAAAGTTTGCGCGGAACAGAGCCTACGGTTTTCCATTCTTTTTGAAGTTCAACAAAGCGGGCTGTTGCCTCGTGCCAATTGGTGCTGTCTTTCAATTCTTCGGCTCGCTTGCAAAGCGAAACTTTTTTCTCAATATTTGCAGAAAATTCGCTGCGAACTGTTTTGAAAAATGCCGATTTTGCGTTGAAAAATGCGTCGCTTGCTTTGCGGTATTTTTCAAAAAGTTTCTGATTGAGTTTTCGCGGAGCAAAACCGCTTGCACGCCATTGCTTTTGCAGTTCAAGTATCTGATTTGATGCGTCTTCCCATTGTTTGAAAGTTTTGAGATTTGATGTATCAAAATTTGTAATTTTTTCAATCAATTCCTGTTTTGCGGCTGTATTTTCCTCTTCGTTTTTACGCAGTTTTTCAAAATATTCGACGTGGCGTTTGTTAACTATCGCTGATGCTGCTTTGAAACGTTCCCAAATTTCATTGCGCATATCACGCGCCACAGGACCAATCTCGCGCCATTCGTCGTGCAGTTTTTGCAATTTTTTGAACGAAGAAACAATTTCTTTTTCACCAGCCAATTTTTCGGCAGCATCAATTAAAGCATTTTTTGCCTCAAGATTTTTACGAAAATCGTATTCGCGCAGTTCATTATTGATTTTAACCAAATCCCAAAATGCCTCCTGACATTGCGAATATTCACGCCACAGCGCATTAACCTGCGTTATAGGTACTGCGCCAATGGTTTTCCATTTTTGTTGCAATTCGCGAAATTCCTTCACCGCCTTATCAACATCATCGTTTTTCTCAACGAGCATTCTCATTTGTTCGATAATGTGCTGTTTTTCAAGCAGATTTTGTTCTTTCTGTTTTTCTGCCTGTACGGCGCGTTCTATGCGTTTTTGCTTAATTTCGGCTAAAAGATTTTTAAAAGTATCATCTAACTCGTCTTTTTGCGGCTTAAAATCTTCCGGTGCGCCGCCTGCGTCAATAAATTTTTCGCGCAAAACTTTATTTTCAGTGTTTATTCGCTGATAAAAACTGTGTTTTATGCTGTCAAGTTCTGCTTTGGCAATATCAATTCCTTGATTTATATGATTCTGCAATTTTTCAACCAACTCTTCTTTTGTCAAATCGGAAGTGTGCAAATCACTTTGAGAAGTTGCGTTTTCATCAAATTCTGTTTTGTCATCTTCTTCTGTTTCAATGTCTTGGGAAGGCAGCAACAACTCGTCTGCATCATCTTTTTGTATTTCAGCAGGCGATATTTCAGGCGCAGGCATTTGCTCGCTCTGATGTATTTGAGGATATTCTACAGGTTTTGCAATTTGTTCAATTTCAGAAGGTTTAGCCGCAATTTCGGCTGCATTTTGCTTTTCTTCTGCATTGCTTTCTGCTTTTTTCAATTCAGGTGTTTCCATTTTTCCCAATTCATTTTTTAAGAATTTGTTTGTAAAAAAATTTTTTTTACAACAAATTGAGGTTCGACATTCAAAAATTAAAATATTCGGCAAAAGTAAGATTTTTTTTTTAAATAAAATAACTTTCATCTCAAATATTTAAAAAAAATGAAATTTATGTAAAATTTCATTCATAAATCCGATTAAAAAACATTAGAAACTGTTTAAGTTTTTGTATGGAAAACAATATTTGTAATAACATGAATTTTGGATAAGAAATGAGGCTGCCTTAAAAGTTTTTTTAAAGCAAAGACGCAAAGATTTTTCGCAAAGGTCGCAAAGAATATATTCTTTAAATTCAACACTTGGCGTTCTTTGCGTAAACCCATTACGACCCTTGCGGTTAAGTTTTTTTTTGTGCTTTGGAGGCAGCCCCCTTTACAACCAATAAATTTATTCAAATAAAATTCTGATTTTTAAATCAACAACACCTTATATGGTATTGTTAGTTTTGTATATTTTTTGTTATTTTTTAGATTGCTTCGTCTTTCACTCTTCGCAATGACGTTGTAGTATATATATATAAGAATGTTGCATAATTTTGTCATTGCAAATGCAGGGACGAAAGAAATATATAGCAACAACAAACAATACAATAAATAATTTTTAAAAATTCAAACAAATCTTTAACTAAAAAGATTGTACTGTACATTTTCTTGAATTAGTACATTGCATTTACTGATTTTTTTATTATAAATACTTTATATATAAATTGTTATGTGAATAAAAGTTTTTTAGAGCATATTTTCCATTATTGCGTACATTTTTTAGAAACAATACAAGCATACAAAGAAAATTTTGTGTGCTTTTTTCATATATATACTTTTGCGTCATCAAATTTTTTTATTTTATTAAGTTATAAAATAAAGTATGCGTTTTTTGTTCAAAAATATTCAAAAGAAATTGATTGTTATATTCTTCGGTGTAAGTGTATTGCAATTTGCGGCGTTTGATGCACAGGCACAAATGCAGGCAGCAAACGCATATAAAGGCGAAATAACTATATTTGTAGACGATAATGCAATAATTGCCAATGTTAATGCAATTAAAGGAAATATTTCTTTTATATATAAAAACAAAAAGCAAACAGATGATACAGATATAAAAACACAATACAAAACAGTTGCTCAAAATTCTGGTTTCGAGCAAACAACGCTCGAAAAAAACAACGTTAGAAAACAAAAAACGCATAAAAAAACTGTTTTTTCTCCGCTTCCGCCTTTTGGCAATGCCGCATTTATGAACAGCTGTATGGCAGGCAATGCAGTGTTGCCTGTGCAAAGCAATTTCACTTATAAATTATTCTCTCAAAAATTTACGCAAATATTTTTTACTCCAATATTTGATTATACATCAAAGTATTTTTCCAACAATAATTTTGTTTTGCAGGGAAACGACAGTTTTGCCTGCGCTCACGGCAATCTACCTCCTCCTTGTTGAAAAATGTTGAAAACCGCATCATTGCTTTAGGCAACGAAGCAATCTGAATAAATCATTTAAATGTAATGTTTTGGATTGTTTCATTTCACTTGCAGTGGTGTGCATTTCGCGATCCTGCTTGATATAAATAGAATAATTTGCAACTGTCAGCATCTGCTATAGGGCAAAATATTCCTAATAGCCTTTTGTGGCATATCAAATACAAATTCAAAACAATAAGTTTTTGTCCGTTAGGACATACAAATCGCTTGTGGCGAATTTACAAATTGAATATCAATAAATTATGAAATTTCTTATCCAAAACTCAAAATGTTAATAATAAAATTAATAAAATAATAATGATAAAAAAAACAATTTTTTTAAAAAATAAATAAAATGACAAATAAAAAATTAATTTTAATGGGCTTAATTGCCCTGACAATGAGCAGTGCGGCTCTAAAGACAAACGCACAAGTAGGTATCAATACCGAAAATCCAAGCCCAAATGCGGCTTTGCATGTTGTCGCCCCTAATCAGGATAAGGGCGTTATTATTCCTCAAGTACCATCAAACGTATCGCTTGGCGACGTGGTTTTGAGCGGTACTCATCTTGATACCGATGGCGTATCACAGGTTCCGTTCGATGCCAATGGACTGGTGCTTTACAATCAGGAGCAAGGCTGTTTCAACTATTACAAAACGAGTACAGATACTTGGTATTCGCTTTGCGGAACGCCTCCGCCTGCAATTGGAACCGTAGATTGCTCTAGTATTACTGCTGTCGGCGTATATATTGAAGGCACGGTTTTTAATATTAACAATTATTTGCAGGTAAAAATCAATGTAACTTCGCCCGGAACTTATACCATTACCGCCGTTGCTACCGAAAGCAATGGCAACGGATATTATTTTTCGTCTAATGGAACATTTCCGCAAGTGGGAAATTATGTTGTAAATCTTATCGGTGCAGGAATGCCTGTTGCTGCGGGATTAAACCACATCAATTACACTTTTAACGGAATGGAGCAAAATTGCGGTACAGAGATTAATATTCAGGAAAGTACGCCTGATTTTTGTATTATCGGAGTAAAGCAAATGCCTTCTACGCCGTGGCCTATCAATCAGGTATTTAATCCTTCGAGCGGTAGCATGAACTTCTATGCCGAAGTTACATTGCAGGTGAATAAACCGGGCGCATACACCCTATCGACCGTTGAACAAAACGGTTACAGTTTTTCTGGCTCGGGACAATTATCGCAAGCCTCAGGTTATAATCCAAGCGGAAGTTTTCCACAAACAGTTATAGTTAATATGCCTGTTGTGTCAGGTCAAAAGGCAACAGCCAACACGCCAGAAACAAACACTTTTCAAGTAAGTTCGGTTGGACCAAATAATTGCCGTACAATTTTCCCGCTGACAATTACATTGGCGCAGATTACATTTACTATTGATTGCCAAAATATTAACTTGAATAATTTCGGTACATTGAAACAGGGCGTTGCAATTCCTGATAATTCAACACTGACAATGCCTGTTAATGCATCAACAGGCGGTACAACTCAGATTACAGCCAATTTTGCAGGACTTTCGTTCTCAACAGGCGCACCGGGCGCACCGGGTGAAATCACCTTGGCTAATGGAGCGCAAATTGTTACTCTTTATCCTGTTACACTCGGACAAAAACCAAATCAGGCGGGCGACCATCAAGTTGCTTTGTCGAGTTCAAAAGGCGGATACGAAAAATGTGCATCGCCAAAAACCGTTACAGTTCAACCTGCGACAGCTTCTTTCAGCAACATTAGCATAAGCACATTTACCAATCAAAATCAATATATCCTCAATCCTTATACAGGAGGAGTTGATGTTCCTTGCGATATGGTTCTTGCCGTTCAGGTAGATGTAGCAGGCGAGTATAACCTTACAACAACCGTAAATGGCGTTACTTGGGCAGGACAGGGAAGCGTTCCTGCAGGAAATTCAACAGTTACACTGCAACCGGTAAACCCGACATCTAACCGTCCTCTTGCCTCAGGACAGCATTCTGTTTCGCTTTCTTACACAAAAATAACTGGCGGTACTCCGGGTGCGGCAGTAACCAACTCTAAAATTGTGTATTTTGTACAGCGTTCGGTAAATGTTTTGTGTCTTGGCGGTGCTCCGTACAGCGGTTACAGCACAACCTATAATGCAGGAAAGATGATTCGGGACACTAAAAACTTCGGACCAACAGGAACAGTAGGCGTACAGGCAATTAAAATGTTCGATGGCGGTGGTGCTCCAAGTACTGCAGCCCTTAGAAATAGCATCAATAACAATAAAATTGATATTATTGTAGTTGCTTACAACTTTCAGCCCAATACTGCTGCCGACCGTCAAGTACTTGCAGATTTTGTAAATAACAAAGGCGGTGCTTTGATTTTCTCATCAGAACTTAATCCTGCGTATGCTCAAGACCTTGTGTCCAGAATTAGCGGTTCTAATATTACATTTGCATTAACAGGCGGTACTACTTATATTAATATTGTAGAAAATATAAGCGACCCTGTTATAACAGGTCCATTTGTTGACTTGCGTGGTAAAGCAATAGGCAACGACGTTGCCAATGCAATGCCTGTTCAATCAAGCAGTGTTCCATCTCCGCTGATAACACTTGCAAAAGTTCAGGCAAATGGAAATGTTTGGGCATTCCGCCACCCAAGTAAAGGATTCCTTTATATCTGTGATTCGGGCTGGTTGGCAGGTCATCCTACGGCATCTACTGCTGACCGAACTATTTATCCTTTGCAGTTAAATTCTGATAATACGCCAAAAACAAAAGCATACAGCGGCGAAAATACAGTTTATAACAGTTTTTTGTGGGGTAATTCTATGGCTTGGGCTATCGACTGGGCAGCAGCGCATTGTAATGTTAGTTATATGATTCCGTAATGCTTTTTTAGTATTTATAATTTATAATTTTTTTAAAATAAAATATAATGAAAAAAATAATAATAGGCATTACAATACTACTGACAGTGTTTTCGGTTAATGCGCAGGTTGGAATACAATTGCCAAATCCGCGCCCAAACACTGTCATTGAAATACAGACGCACGATGCAGATATGCAGGGAGTTCAACTTCCCCATTCGGTTCAAAACAAAATCACTTTGCAAGACGAAGTGGTTATTGGTCCCAGTAATTCAGTAGCAATAAACAACGATGGATTATTGTTTTACGAAGAGTCAAGTTCTTGTTTTAGATACTATAATTTGCCCAAAGACCAATGGTGGTCGCTTTGCGGAACTCCGCCGCCTGCCGATGCCGAACTGCAAAACTGCTATCAGGCAAAAGCGGCAGGTACTTATCTGGAAAAAGCAACGCTGACTATAAGCAATTATCTGCAAATTCCTGTTCATGTTAACAGTGCGGGAACATATACAATTACTTCAGTGGTAAAAAATGCTGCCAATAATGAAGAAACGTATTATTTTACAACAAACGGAACATTTCCCAATGCTGGCAATTTTGTTGTAAATGTTCCGGGCGCAGGTATGCCGACAACATCGGGTAATCATATTGTAAATATTTCAATTAACGGCGTAGTTCAGAGTTGCGATATTCCTGTTACGGTAATGCCTCGCGACCCCGACTATATTATTCTTGATGTTGAACAGTTGAATCCAAACTGGAACATTCTCACTCCGCTTGCAGACGGGACATACAAAGTGGCTGTAAAATTGCTTGTGTACAATCCGGGAACTTGGGGGCTGACAACTTCCGAAGTCAATGGTTATACTTTTGCCGCCACAGGTGAGATTTCAGGTGCACAAGGTTTCAACCCTGATGCTCCTTTCCCGCAAACTATTACTGTACTTGTACCTGTGGCTGCAGGACAGGCATTGGTTTATGGAACAGGAGTGGACAGATTTCTTATGAGTACAACCACAAGCAAAACGGCAAGCAACCGCGATTTTAATATTTTACTTACAAAAGGAGGCTTCAAACTTGACCGCGTCAATTGTTTTGATTCCAATATGATTGTTCATATGTCGTCTTCAACAGCGATGTCAAGCACTGATATATTGTCGGACGGTACATATTTTGTAAGCGATGCTTATATTAAAATACCTATCGTGGTAATAGCGCCGGGTCAATACGTTGTTTATGCCGATGTTGCAGGTGCACGGTTTGCTACTTGCACCTTACAAGGATCAGCATACGTGATAAACCCTGTTACGCTGACATCAAGCACCAACACTCTGACGCTTTATCCTGTTGGAGCGCTTGATAATTCCAATCCTATGCGGTTGCCGCGTACTTCGGTTTATAATACGGATTTGCCGATTATATTCTCTGCGGGCGACATTAACGGACCTGACGGAATAGTAGGCAATTCAGATGATTGGCAGCCCGAAAGCGGTTATTTTCAGGAAGACGAATTTTGCAAACCCAGCGTAAAGGTTATGGCTTCTGTTGCACGTTTTGCAGACCTTCGACTTGCTCCGCAAGCACCAACATCAGGCTCAAGTGCATACAGCAACGGAATGCGTTATCATTACAGCACTACACTTGGAAATCAAGTTCAGGCGCGTCTGAATGCAGCAACGCAGGGCGTTTATACAGTTGACTATGCGGGCAATACGCCTGTTACAGGTATTAATTTGGAAGCGCAATATTCTGTGGCTGGATCGTATAATTTCATTGTTACATTTGGGCATGGAGCAGATACCATTGCATATACTGCAAAAGGGGAATTGCCGCCGCTGGCTTCAGGGCAATTATCGGCTACGGCAACTATTACCCTTACTCCGTTCAAAAAAGATAATAACGGTAACTTTGTAGATGCAGGCGGAAATGTAACTACCAATCCTGCTCAATATGTTTGGAATACCAAAGACGGCAACCAGTTGCCTGCTACAATAGAAATCGGCAGAAGCAGCGATATTATTGATTATTACAGAGCAAGCGACAACCCTGGCTCTGGCGTAATGACAGGTCATCTTGAAGTGCCGTTATGGTTTGGATACCGTGCAATGAAAGTTGTTTCTCTTGGTGGTATTTCATTTTCATTAAACGAAACCAATTCCGTAGGCAACAGGCTGCTTACTAACCAGAACATTTTTGGATATCAGGGTATTGTACCTGTGGGAGGAATTAATTTAGTTCAAAGTACTACTTTATTTCCTTTAACTGCCGCAGGCATTACTGCTTATAAAAACGCTATCAGAGATGCAGATGTAGTTCTTGTTCAATATAATGGCGGAGATCAGAATTCTAGTAATTATTTTGCACAGGTATTTAAGGATTTTATTGATATGGGCGGCGCGTTAATGTATTCATGTCAAAATCAAACCTCTACTAACGGAGTTATGAATGCAATATACAATACAAGTGGAATTACCTCAGGTCCAGGAGTTGGACTCAGGTATGGAATTGTACAACAACAGGGAACACCTGCTTATGCTAATAACCCGATACTGAACGGACCGTTTACAAAGGATTCTGTAAATGTAATTGCTGTTGGTAACGACCAGACAACAGGCGTCAGCGTTATAGTGGATGCCATATTTAATGCTGCTGCGCCAAATGCAGTCGTTTTAGCGCTGGCTGCTGCTAACAGAGCATTTATGTTCTACGACCCGAGTAAAGGATTCCTGTTCTGTGGAGATAGCGGCTGGTTAGCATCATCTAGTTGGAATAATACCTCTACTACCGGATATCCGTTTGTTACCTATAATAACACATGGATGCCAAGACCGAAGTCTAATTATGGTGCAGGTAATGGTAGCAATTATCCTACAGGAAATGGTCTTGTTTATAACTCGCATATTTTCAGTAACTATATGGCATTTGCATTAGAGTATGCAGCAGCACACCGCGATCATACGCGTGATGCTACGTGGTAAAAGGTGAGGAAAATTTATTTTTAAATTATTTTAGTTTAATGTAAGTTTAGTTTAGTTTAGTTTGAAGAAGGGATGCTTGCCTTAGGGCAAGTGTCCTTTCTGTGTTTATTATTTCCGTAAGTTTCGCTTCGCTGTGCTGCCACAGGCGTAAGCCTGTGGCGGTACTGTGAATTTGTTTTTCGTTGTTGATAATAGACTGATTAAAATCTATTCATTTTGTATGTTTTGCAGGCTTTGCAATCCTGCAAGTGCTGTTGAACTTGGTTTTTTCAAATAATGGGGGGGAGGAATTAACGAAATAAATCGGAATGAGTACCTGTATGCGTTAAAATTATTGTTAGTACATTTTTGTTTATATGCCATATAAGCAACCAGTCTAGTTGCAAGTGGGCTTCCCACATATTGGGGTAATCTCCTTTTAATTTATATGTTTTATATTTATCAAATGGCAATGTGCCTGTTTCTATCAATATTTTGATTGCAGTGTTGAGCAATTCCATATCGCGCCCGTGTTTGTGCATCAATTTGGCTTGCTTTCTAAATTCATTAGTGTAATCAATAGAATATATAAGCTGATGTTTATTGTAAAATTTCTGCTAATGGATTTTTAGTATTTTTCAATCGGCGTGTTTTTCCTACTTCCATTTCTTGTATAGATTTTTGGAAAGAAGATGTAGTGCGCGGCAACTTTGTTTCCGTACTGAACAGACCCAAAGACAGAACATATTGTACAGTTTTTACTGCTATGGTATTTCGTGCATCATAATTTAATGTGAGTGTTGCCATAATTTTATATATTTAAAATTAAAAATACAACTTTTTTTTAAAACAACAATAACGTGCAAAGGCAAGCCTCACCCCCTGCCCCTCTCCAAAGGAGAGGAGAGGTATTTTGTGCGTTTTGCTTCTTTTCCCTCTACTTTGGATAGAGTTAGGATGAGGTGTTTTCGTTTTTCCGTAAGTTCTGTTTCGCACTGTTTTCCGTAAGTTCTGCGTCAAACATTCCATGTTTTTAAAATATGGAATGTTGAAATACGTAAATATTTGAAAATTAATGATGTATTGGTTTTCGCTCGGTAGATTTCACTTTCGCGCTGTTTTCCGTAAGTTCCGCTACGCTGTTTTCCGTAAGTTTCGCTTCGCTTCACATACGGTTATTAATATATTGCCCTAACGGGCAAAGGCGCGAAAGGGCGAATGGTCTTTCTTTTATTTTAAAATATATACTGTACATTTTCTTAAATCAGTACATTGCTTACACTATTTTTTTTGTTGTAAATATCTAATATATAAATTGTTATATAAATAAAAGTTTGTGTAAGATTTTTTCAATATTGTGTGTATTCTTTAAAAAAACAAAACAGGAATACAAAGAAAATTTTGTGTGCCTGTTCTTTAAACATACTTTTGTGTATCTAATTTTTTAATTTTAAATTATTAAAGAATTCTGATTTTTATTACATTATTGCAATTAGAAAAAATTGTTTGTTTGTAATTATTTTAAGTTTAATGTAGTTTAGTTTAGTTTGATTAAGAGAACATGCTGTGAAGTATGTTCCTTTTTTTATTATACGTTGTGTAAAAACAACAAATGTTGTTTGGTTTTTTCTATCCCGCAGTATTTATTAATTTATATTACCTGTTGCACAATTACTGTTCTCTCGTTCAGCCGCATTTGCAATACGGCTGGTTTGAATATCAGGATTTTTAATCCGATTTTATTCTTTCGCATTACAAATGCTAATGTTCACATTTTGCAGGATTGCAAATCCTGCAAAATGTGAGTTGATGGTCTGTATTTGCGTGCCGAAACTATAAAGTCGCTCATATATTAATTTCAAAATTTATTCTTAAAATCATGCACAAAATTATTGTTTTTTTTTCTCAAAGCAGCAAAAATTTTGTTAAATTTTTTTTTATTAAGATATATGCGCTGTAAAAAAATTAGAATTTTTATTTGCATATTTAATTTTTTTGTACTTTTGCAGTCAAAATTAATTGTTAGCAAAATAAAAAAACGGAAACAGTAAATAATTTTTAAATAATAATAAAAATAAAATATAATTGTATGAAGAAAATAATTTTATCTATGGCGCTTGTAATGAGCGTTGCAGGTGCATTTGGGCAGCAGGCGAATGTGTCCAAAGCCAAGAGTAAAGCACAATCGGGCGATTATGCAGGCGCGCGCGAACTTATCAAACTTGCCCTTGACAACCCCGAAACCGCCAATTTGGCTGAAACGTGGTACGTTGCAGGTTTTATTGGCGAGAAAGAAAACAATGCCTTGTGGGGAAGAGCGGTATCGAATTTGGAGTACGACAAAAATGCAAAAGGAAAAGCAATGCTGTCGTCTATTGATTATTACATCAAAGCCGATGAACTTGGACAGATTCCTGATGAAAAGGGAAAAGTGAAAAACAAATATCGCAAAGATATGGCATACGCCATTAAGGGGTATTATAATGGCGAGTACACTAATTGCCAACTTTACGATTATTTTGCAACATTATACGATGATAAACAATTTCAGGATGCCTACAATGTTGCTCAGGTTTATTTTTCAATACCCCAATTGCCAATGATGCAGCAACAGAAATTTTCCAAAGACAGTACTTTTTTTGCTATGCAATATTATGCAGGCTCAGCAGCCTCAAGTGCGGGATTGTACAATGAGGCGATAGCGATATACAAAAAATCGATAGCCGATAATTATGAATCGCTTAACAGCTATGCCTGCATTAGCGATGCTTATGATGCAATGAAAGATACTGTAAATCTTGTTAAGGCTCTTAAAGATGGAGTCAATCATTTCCCAAAAGAACCATGGTTTTTGCAGAAATTGATTAATTTATACTCGGGCAGCAATCAGAATGCTGAGGCTATAAAATATCTTGACGATGCGATTGCCAACGAGCCGAACAATGTTCAGTATTATTCTGTAAAAGCAAATCTTGAGAACAGACTGGGCAATTTCGATTTAGCCGAACAAAATTTCAATAAAGCGCTTGAAATTGACCCCAATTATGCTGATGCTTATGCAGGAAAAGGTTTGCTGATATTCTATCAGGGCATTCAAATTGCCGAAAATGCAGGCGAAATCAGAGATAATGCCAAATATAAAGCCGAAATGGATAAGGCAACTTTTACGATGCAGCAAAGTTTGCCCTTGCTCGAAAAAGC
>JGI20171J29575_12612619_pt1 | contig 21380 bp, 21 predicted proteins | sample TergutNc150P4_FD_29575 | JGI IMG/M metagenome (IMG submission 29575)
GCTTCCTGCGGAATTTATGAAATAAAACAAAACGATACGTCCATACTAATGTATATATCAGATATAAAATCACCGTATATAGGACAGCTCTTGAATAAGCTTAAAGGCCGTACCTTTTTAAATGCCGGAAGTAAACCCTACCTTTCGTTAAAACATCCCAAAGGCATGAATACCTTAAAAATTCTTAATGAGATTTTTGGCGCATGATATTCCCTCTTTTTTATCTCTCTTTGCGCTGTATTATGAAATATAATTTTTAAATTTTGGACTTTGGACTTTTCACTATTGACTTTTCTTATTATTAAAAGCACTTTATTAGCAAGTATTGTTGTGCATTTAATAAATACAATTGTTATCAAATCTCATATATGCCATAAAAAACAGTCTTTTAAAATCGAAAATGATTTTCCCATCGACCTGTGGGGTATATAACTGCTTAACCTGCACTAAAATATCAGTCAAAAACTCAACTTTTCCTTTTTCGTCCAATTGATTCAAATAGGGTCTAAATCCAGTACCTTGATACCACTCAATAATATCTTCATGAAAGTTTAATATATGATGATACCGGGTTATCCAAATTTCGAAATCAGCAGTAAGATTTGAAAGAATATCGTAATAGTATCCGGCAGGATAGTATTTTACTGGGCTGTTTGCCGACAATTGATCGCGCCATTTTTCACTGTTAGAAATGGCTTGCAACGCTTGATCAAGCGGAGAATCATAATTATGCGGTATCTGTACCGCTAACACACCGCCCGGATTAAGCAAATTAAAGAAGCCGGGAACGATATGGTCATGATTTTGCATCCAATGCATCGCGGCGTTGGACAATACCAAATCAAATTTACCCAAATGTGATATATCATTTGTGGCATCATGTTGTACCCATTTCAGTTCCGGGAAGTTCCTTTTGGCAACTTCCAGCATGGCAGCAGAACTGTCCAGTCCGATGACCTCAGCCTGCGGCCATTGCCTTGCCAAAAATCCGGTAGAATTTCCCGGACCACATCCAATATCAATAATTCGCTTAGGGGACTTAAGTTCGATATGATTTAGCAGATCAATAATCGGTTTATTGCGGTCATTTTCAAATTTGAGATATTGTTCAGGGTTCCAATCGCTCATAAAAAATATCCTTCCCTTCCTATGCTTATAGCGCAACTCATAAATCTTTTTCGTTTATCCCGCCCGATGTTTGTCACATAATGCTTTAATATATTGAACAAAGTATGGAGACATTTCCCCGCTGAATTTCACTGGCAGGTGTTTCTTAAGTCCGTTACTGATGATTGCAAATGCCGTAGCATCCGCGGATTTCTTCAATAGAAAAAGACAGCACTGCTGGGACACAGATTTGTGTTTAGGTCTGGGTCTGTGCCCCGGAGATTCTGTCTCTTTCCTAAAAAATTATGCATAAAATGATCAGCATCGCTGAGGGCTATTATCTACGCCGCGCTGTATTAGCCTCTTTCATTGCTACTGATTTACGAGATGAATTTATAAGCTTGTAATCAAAAGAATCAATTAATGCCGTACAAACAGCTTCAACAATATTTTTTGAAATTCCTTCTGTCATCCAACTGTTTAGTTCATCTTCCATAGAAACAGAGATATTATATAGGTATGGAAATTTCTTTACAGTTTTAACATCGTAATCAATAAGTCGAATTGAATATAATTCTGGATAGAAAATTTCCAACTCTGACTTCAAGGAATTATATATAGCTGACATAATGTCATCACCTATACCAGTAGTGGATTTTTCTATTCTATCAACCTCTAATTTTACATTTGCAGTTACTTTGCCAGAATTGAAAGCTGTCATCACTTCACAATATATTAATTTAAAAAATGAGCTGTAATTTTCAACTATTCTATAACAAAGCACCTCAAAAGATGCATCCGGCATATTTGATTTGTACGCATACTCTTCATTTGTTTTTATTATACTAATTAAATTTTGTGTTTCTAAACTATTTTTTTTAATATTGGGGAAAATTTTTGAGATTTTTTGAAAAATAGTTGCCTTACCTGTAAGCTCACTTAATGGTAAACTTCTTATATTCCCTACTGTTTTGGGATCTATGTGTTCAAAGGAAGAAGGAGACTTAATTACGCCATCAGCATGCATTCCGGCCTTATGCGTAAAAGCACTTGCTCCTATGTATGGTGTCCCTCCACATATTGTTATATTTGATATTTTAGCAATTCTATTTGCAATCTTAGTTAAAAAACGCAAATTGTCCAATGGGATACAATCTATTTCTCTTTTCAATTGAAGATCTGGTATTAATGTAGAAAGGTTGGCATTTCCACAACGTTCTCCAAATCCAAGATAAGTACCTTGAACATGTGAAACACCTGCTTTTACTGCCATCACACTATTAGCTACAGCCATTCCCGTATCATTATGACCATGAAACCCTAAAGCAACATCTCCTAATGAATTAAAAACATCTGTTACAATATTAAAAATCTCATCTGGAAATGAACCTCCGTTGGTATCACAAAGAACAAAACACATTGCACCTCCACGTTTTGCTGCATCTAAAGCTTTTAAGGAAAAATCTGGATTTGTTTTAAAACCATCGAAAAAGTGTTCAGCATCAAAGAACACATGCTTTCCTTTTAATGAAAAAAAAGAACAAGTATCTTCAATCATTTTTAGATTTTCAGCTTCATTTGTTCCAAGCACTTCTTTCACATGGAAATCCCAACACTTACCTGCAATACAGACATAATCTGTTTCAGCTTTATTTAATGCTTCAATTTGCAAATCTTGAGAAACAGATGTGTTTTTACGTCTCGTTGTTCCAAATGCGACAATCTTGGAATTATTTAAATCCAACATTTTAACACGATTAAAAAATTCTATTTCTTTGTGGTTTGCGGCAGGATTACCCCCCTCTATGTATTTTATTCCTAATTTATCCAATAATTCTACAATTTCCAATTTTTCATCGATAGAAAAAGTGATAAAATTGCTTTGCTCACCATCTCTAAGTGTTGAATCCAATATATCAATTTTTCTATTATTCAATTTCACATCACCTCTCTTAGACTATTTTTTGAATAATATCTTGAATAGTAACAATATCTTCAAGTTCATCATCTTCAAGAAACACACCAAATTCTTCTTCAATAGAAACAATCAAATTTACAAGATCTAATGAATTTAAGCCTAAATCTAATTTGAGCGAATCCTCGGCTTTAATGGGCATTTTAATACTCGGGTCAATAGAACATATTATTTTTTCAATACGCTTCAACATAAAACTAATAATTCACCTTATTTCTTATTATTTTTTGAGATGTTGTTTTATAAAATTCAGTTTTTCGGATATGTATTTTTTGAATTCGTTTATAATCAGGAAGCAAAGTATTTGCTTCCAAAACATCTTTATACACATCGTCATATGTTTTACCATCAATAGGGAAAACTTCAATTGTGATCTTATCATTTTCCTGATACGCAATAACTTCTTTTATTGAATCATATTCCAACAATATATTCTCCAGCTCCTCGGCAGGTACGTTTTCGCCGTTGCTTAAAATGATTAAATTCTTTATTCTTCCACAAATATAAAGGTGCTCGTTTTTAAAAAAACCTATATCGCCAGTTTTAAAATATTGATCATGAAAAACTTTTATAGTCTCATCAGGCAGGTTCAAATACCCTAACATAACATTATCGCCTCTTACTGCCACTTCTCCTTTTCCTTCTTTATCGGGGTCTAATATTTTTACATGGCAACATTCTAAAACTTCGCCAACACTGCCAAATAAATTTGATTTTATGGTGTTTACAGAGACGACTGGAGAACATTCTGTTATTCCATAACCATTTAAAACATTAATACCATAATTTTCTAATACTTCTGCGTGTAATGGATTTAAAGGAGCCCCGCCGCAAATTATGTTTTGCAGTTTCCCTCCAAATTGCTTAATTATTGAAGTAAACAATATTTTTCTTATATCAATTTTAATTTTTCTAAGAAAATTACTAATTACTACCATAGCATTAATAAGAGTTTTTATCTTCTTCTTTATAAGGGCTTGTTCAATACCCTTATAAAGATTTTCTACAATTAAAGGCACCAAGTATAATGTTTGGGGACTATATGTTTTCATGTCATTAAAAAAATATCTTATACCATTGCTAATATGAACAGTTTGTCCATGATACATACTTAAAAAAATTCCGGACAATAACCCAAACATATGATGTAAGGGCAATATTAGTATTGTGTTTCCTTCCATGACATACTTTTTTGCGCTAGCACAAGTATCAGAAATAATATTGCTATGGCTTAACATTATTCCCTTACTTAAGCCTGTTGTTCCAGAAGAATACACAATCGTTGCAAGATCCTGCCCACTAACAATAACGTCATTTTGATCAGCCATTTTATGATTGCAAATTATAGATTGGATAGTATTTAAGCAAATAAAATCACAGGTTGGGCATATAGTCTTAATTTGATTAATTGTTTTGACACGTTCGTAACCATAAAAACAAACATTCGAATGCGTTTCTATTAACTGCCTTTTAAACTCCTCATCAGAAATATTTCTATCTAAAGGAACTGTTACTCCCGCATTATGAATTGTCGCAAAATACGTCAGCACCCATTCATATGAATTTGCGCCGCAAATAGCTACGGTGTTATATTTCTTAAAATTAAAATAATTGGATAACAATTCTATATTTTTTTTAAGATAATTAAAGCTGATTTGTTTTAACTTGTCTTTACTAAGAAATGTATAAGCCGTTTTGTCGCTATACTTTTCACAGAAATGAAGAATAAAATCTCTAAGATTATTCAAGATTCTCTACACCTTCCTATATATTTATATACAAAAGAATTTATCTCCTTATTACATAAAATATTAAACGGTTCTTCTCTTGCAATATATTTGATTAAGCTCTAGTATTCTTGAAAATTCATAATTTACCCTCCAAAATTATTTTTCAATTAAAGATATTTTCTAGGATCAGCAATTTTCCCGTCAATGGCAGAAGCAACCACACTCGCGGGAGACGCAAGAAATATTTCAGATTTTGGTGAACCCATTCTGCCAAGGAAATTCCTATTATTGCTTGCTATAACCCGTTCCCCATCGGAAACGATGCCACCGCTTCGACCACAACACAACCCGCATGCTGTCGGATTTACTATTGCGCCCGCTTCAACCAACGCACTAATATAACCTTTTTCTAATGCTTGACGATAAACGCCATTACTGGCTGGGACCACGATTAATTTTACAAACGGCGCGACTTTTTTCCCTCTGATTATGTTAGCCGCAATCTCTAAATCCTCAAGCCTGCCGTTTGTACAAGAACCTAAAAAGGCCTGATCAATTGATATGCCCTGAACTTTTTCTATGTTCTGAATATTGTCAACGTTAGATGGACAGGCAACAACCGGTTCGAAATCTTCCGCTTTATATTCATATATTTTCTCAAACCGGGCATCATCGTCGCTTTTTAAATGAGAATACTTGCCGCTGTTCAAATTATAAAATTCAAACACCTTGTTATCCGGCTCAAAAAGTCCAACCTTTGCGCCCGCCTCCACCGACATATTTGACATAACCATCCTTGACGCTATACTCATTGATTCAATTGTAGAACCGGAAAATTCCATCGATTTATAACTAGCACCCTCCGCACCTATATCCCCAATGATTTTTAAGATTATATCTTTTGAAAATACACCTTTGGGAATATTACCATTAATAATGAATTTTAATGATGAGGGAACTTTTAACCATAATTTTCCGGCGCCAAGAACCGCAGCCATCTCAGTATATCCAATACCTGTTGAAAAAGCTCCGACCGCGCCATATGTTGTAGTATGTGAGTCGGTTCCAAAAACAATATCGCCCGGTTTAGCATATTTCAATTCAACCATAAGTTGATGACATACACCGTCAGAACGATGAACTCTGCTAATATCCTGTTCAGAGGCAAATTCATTGGCAATTACATGAGGCCTGATATCTTCAATAAAACTAGCAGGAATAAGGTGATCATATATAAATGCTATTTTTTCAGAATTCCATACTTTTTGAAATCCCATTTCTATAAATTTACTGATAACAAAAGGTGCAAACATATCATGTATCATAACTTGATTAACATTTACTGTGACCAAATCACCTGTGCTTATTTTATCACATCCCAAATTGTTCATAATTAATTTTTCTGCCAACGTGTATCCCATATAATCACCTTCTCTTCCAGATTTAAATTCGGTTTAACTGTTTCATATATGGCAGAAGTCCACCAACTTCTACCATATCTAATAATTCTTTTGGTACAGCCGAAAAAAGAACTCGTTCGTTATTACACAATATCGCGTTACTTTGAAAGTCTATCGTTATTTTATCTCCCTCGTTGCAAATTCCTTGAATATCATTGTTATCAATAAGCATAAGCCCGTTGCTTAAAGAGTTTCTATAAAAAATTCTTGAAAACGATTTAGCAATAACACATTTTATCCCGAGAGCGATTAGAATTTCCGAGGCTTGCTCTCTCGAAGATCCACATCCGAAATTTCTCCCCACAACAATTACATCACCAGGCTTAATTTGTGACGCCAATTGTGGACGCAAAGGATTAAACGCATATTTTTTCATATCCTCAACTGATTTCAACGCTAAATATTGAGTGGGTATGATAATATCAGTGTCGACATCGTCTTGTAGTTTCCATACCTTAGAATTTTGTATTTTGATCAAAATGGTAACCTCCGTGAGTCTGTAATTTTTCCCGTCAAAGCAGACGCCGCCACAGAAGCGGCGGAAGCCAGATAAACATACGATTCCGCATGACCCGATCTGCCCTTAAAGTTCCTCGTTCCTGTGGAAATAAGCGTTTGTCCCTTCCCAATAACTCCCTGACAACCTCCCCAACAAACGCTACAATTCGGATTCATGACCATGGCTCCACTGTCGATAAATATATCAATCAGACCTTCTTCTATGGCCTGCAAATACACTTTTTTAGATGCGGGAGATATTAAAAATTTAACTCCGGATTTAATCTTTTGACCTTTCAAAATATTAGCAACAACCCGCAGCTCATCAATCCTTCCGTTGTTGCAAGATCCAACAAAACACTGATCAATGTTTATTGAATCAAGATCAGATATTTTGCATACATTATCGACAAAATGAGGCTTGGCAACCATTGATTCTATTTCTGACAAATTATATTGAAATATTTTTTCATATTTAGCGTCGTCATCACTTTTTATCAGATGCAACGGCGCCCTTCCCATGGATTCAATGTAATCAATTGTCCTTTTATCCGGTTCAATTAATGCGGTTTTTGCGCCAGCTTCAACCGCCATGTTGCATAGTACGATGCGGTCATTAATTGTTAGATCTTTAATTGCAGGTCCTGAAAACTCCATTATTTTATAGTTGGCCCCATTAGAGCCTATATCGCCAATAATTTTTAAAATGAGGTCGCGAGCGTATACATTTTCTTTAAATCTTCCTTTAAGCACAAACTTAATTGTTTCAGGAACCATCAGCCAGATTTCTCCCGTATTCATTGCCGCTGTAAAATCAGTTGATCCTACACCCACGCCAAACGCTCCAAGTGCTCCATAAGAGCATGTGTGAGAATCGGCAGCAACGATAAGTTGACCTGGTACGACATGGTTCTCAATCATAATTTGATGGCATACTCCATCACCTTCATAATAATTGACCATATGTTTTTTTGCAAAACATCTCATTCTCTTTTGTCCTTCAGCCGTTTTAACACTTTCGGACGGTATGTTGTGGTCAACAACAAAAATGACTTTTTTGTTATCAAATATTCTTTTGTTTTTCAACTCATTTTCAAATACATCAATACTTATGTGAGCTGTTGCGTCATTTGTCATACATAAGTCAACTTTAGCGGTTATAATTTGACCAGGTGCCACCCTGTCTATATTGCTTGCTAATGCTAAACTTTTTTCACCTAAAGTCATTCCCAAGAATATCACCCCTGATTATTAAGGTATTGAATTAATCCATTTGACTCAAAAATTCGTATAATATGCTTTGGAAATTGCGTTGAGGAATATATTCTATTTTTAGTTGAATTTTTAATAGATCCTGTTTTCTCATCAATTTCAATTATATCGTTTTCATCAACTCCATCGTAGAATTCCTTGATGACAAAAAACGCCCCATATGGTAGAATGGTGAAGGTATCGCAACCTAAATCATTAACCATAGGAGGCGGGTCCAATATGGACAATTTAAGTTTATCACATTCACGGTTTAAATGCCAGTACCAAATAGTATTTATTCCAAAACACCGAAGGAAAATGCTGTAGCGGAATCTAAATATAATAATCTGTATTAAAAGATTCAAAATCATCCACAATTCTTTTTTTTCGATATATCTTCCATTCAAACTCCTCCAGTGCAGCGTGAACTGCATGCTGAGGACAATTTCTTACACACTCGTAGCATCTAAGACATCCCTTACTCTTTCCATATTGGATCTCCTCATTGGGTAACATTTTTATGGAGCATACAGTCTTACAAGTTCCACATTTATTGCATTTTAGGGGGTCAAATACGATTGGGGGAAATGTTCTCCCCAAGATATTCATCCTGAATACAAAGACAGTCATTATTTTATACCAAAATGGCTTCTTGGGCATTTCATTTAGTTTCAGCGCTTTATAAACATGCTCTTTTTCCCTTTCGATAATACTGTTCATGAATTTTTTAACTTGTTTTAAATCATCCTCATTAGGACAATTCCCACCTAACGGATTCCCCCCTTGGAACATTAGTGTATGCTCTGAAACTACATTGATAACCCCAATAATGTCAAAGTTCCGCTTTTTCAATAATCGAAACATTTCAGGAATTGCAACACCCGTCGAGACTGCCCCATATGTGGTAAACAATATTGTTTTGCTCTTTTTTTTAAGTTTTGATATTGATTTTATAAAATCCTTTACAGGTTTTAAGATATGATCCAAATAGACAGGTGTCCCAATAATAATGAATTCATAATAATTATCTGCAATTTTATGTATTATATCTTCATAGCCATTTTTTACAAGCTTTAAATCTATATTTTCACAGTTATAGCCATTATCACTCAATATTCCAATCATAGACTCTGCCACTTTTTTTGTAGAAGCATGGGGAGATTGATAAACAGCTAAAATATTACCCTTTGTATACATGACAACTACCTCACTCATTTTTGGAATTAGGATCTGTGAAAAAATAAGCTGGACAATAAGCGCACAAGATTTTTTGTCCGCAACGAGGCGGATGATGCATACAGACTGCCGCCTGGCAAGGACGACAACGAAGTTGAGGGCAAAAAATCCAGCGATTATGTTCATGTTATTTTTTCACAGATCCTTAGTATTCGATGACGATTTTTTGCAATAGCTTCTCGCCTCCCCAAGGGGGAGGGTAACCCACCGCACCAGAGGAGTGAGTTATGATTTCACGCCGCAAAGCGGCGCATGCGCCTCAAGATACGCAGAATCAAACCGAGAAGGCATTTAATTCGTGTGCTCAATCCGCATTTCATTATCTTTTTACAGCTATTGTGCAAACCATGTTGTGATAATGCTCTTTACCTCCGTGATTTTCATACTCTTTTATTTCGCTAATGGATAATATACTCAAATATTTCTCAATCAATTCCCGCATAGTTTGCAAATCAAAATAATGTATCGGCCTTCCCTTCTTAGATTCAAAGGTGTATTCATCAATCATTTCTCCTTTACGATAATCCGGATCATTTGTTGACATTGAAGTCAATATTAAAACACCATTTTGCTTTAAAGCCTTTGAATATTTCAATATTATCTTGTTTCTTCCGGCATCATCAAATAAGTGCAATAGGTTAATTGAAAGTATGCCATCATAGTCATTGTTAAGCTGTTCTTCTAAAAGGTCGCCCTGTTTATAGGAAATTTTATTGTTATCACTAGCCATCATACTTTTTGCAATTTCTATAGCGCTATCAGAAATATCAAAGCCTTCTACAACGAAACCTTTATTTGCCAGATATCTGCTATTTCTACCATAACCGCATCCTGGAACTAAAATCCTGGAAGCATTATTTTCTCTAAATATTTTTTCAGACATCTTTGCGGCAAAACATGCTTCCTGTCCCCAAATAGTACCTTCATCATCATATCTGCTATTCCAATAAATTTGCTGTTGGTTCATTTAATTATACCTCCGCCAATTTAATATTTAACGCGTCCATTTAAAGTCTACACGCGCTCACTACATGCTAATTCCAAATTATCTATATTGCTAATCAAATCAATATTATGAGCTAATAACCGAATTCCAGTATTGTCATCAATAAAATAAATGAAGTCTAAATGTATACTCCTTCATTTTTTCAGGCTCCATTCTTTCGACAGTTGGACATAGTAAATATTGTGAATGTTTAATTTGATTTATGTCAATATTATCGCTAAAGTTCTATTTCCCCCTTCATTCAGTGAAACTTACCTTCCCTTTTTGCAAATATTAAGTAACTCCTATGAATATGCGGAAAGTCGTGCGAATGCTCTTCTTCTAATACTTCAATTTTAATATCAGAAAAATTTGTAAACTCTTTTTCAATCATCTCTATTGAGTAATAACACTTAGTTACACCTCTTGAGTTAATATAACAATTATCTTCAATTTTATCACCTAACCCAAAATCCGAATCGTCGATTGAGGCTACGCTTATTATACAAACTCCTCCGGGTTTTATTAAGTCGAAAATTTCTTTTAATATTTCATTACGCTGTTTTTTTAAAAATAAGTGCAAAATAAAATTTCCAAATACGATATCAAACGATTCCTTATTAAATGGCAAATCGAACATATCGCCAACAACAAAATCAATTTCCTTATTATATTTCTTGGCCATATCAATCGCTTCGCTAGATATGTCAATGCCCGTTACATTAGATATGTATTGAGAAAATAAAATGGAATCACGTCCATAACCGCAAGCTAAATCTAATAACGAACTTTTCATTGACAATTCATTTTTTAAAAAGTTAATGCTTTTTTGAGCAGCTTCGCTCGGTTCGTCTCCCCAAATCTTTTTTTTTGATTTAAATTTCTCATCCCAGTAATTCTTAATTGCATCCATAATTTCACCTTCAATAATTAATTGGTATTTTATAAAGCCTTACGCGTCAACAAAATGAATGCCAATAAAAAAATTATTAATAATCTCTAATAACTGCCAAAAATTCTTTTCCATATGAATAGGATGAGCCCCATAAATAATTGAATAATATTTTATGCATTTTAATTTTTCATAAAACTTAATGCTATCTATTAGGTCTAGTCCTTGATCATCGTGTCCATGAACAATTAAGGTCGGAATTTTAATTTTATCAGGATTAACAAAGGAATTACATTTCAAGATTTCATTTCGTGGTTCAATTGGGCTAGTAGGATCAATTTCTAACGCAACATTAAAATATTTTTCCATAACATCAGGAAGTGTCGTTTCAGGTACAGTAAAATCAGACTGTAAATGATTTATATCGTTTATTCGCCACTTAGCAGATTCTTCAACCATGCCGTTAGTAGGCATATGCCATTTGAACCCATATAAAACCAGTCTATTTATACTTTTAGCTCCTAATGATATATATCTGCCTACAACTTGAGTTCCCCAAGACCATCCAATTATATTTAAATATTTATAAGTTTTATAATGTCTTATGAAACTAACCGAAATATCTAAATCTCGAATTGCAGTGGATACATTTACACTGACATCATCTCCATGGATTGATTTTCCATATCCTAAAAAATCTAACATGAAAACATCATAACCTAATTGAACCAATCGTTCAGCAAATGAAAACCCTTTAATTGGAATATCAAAAACAGCCAAGCTTGAATATGTAATTCCGTGACATAAAATGATCGCTTGATTATTAGAATTATTTTCTTTGCAATGAAAGTAATGAAGTGCAATCTTATTGCTGGCATCAATGTTAATATAAAAAATTTCCTTTTCTATGCTTTTCATAATTTGTTCTACCAACTGCTGATTAAAATGTGAATGCCAAAATTAAATGCTTATCTTTCTGGTCAAGTCATAAATATAATAAGCCTTTTCTTTTAAAGCGATTGATTCTTCATCATTAACACGATTATAAATATGAAAATACTGTGAAAATTCGTTATCATTACCTTCTTCCGAATCCAAAAAATATTTTTTATTAAAAGGCTTAAATAAATCATATGTACCTTGCAATATTACATTGGCTTTTGGTATCGGATGAGAGAATTGACCATCTTGTATATATTTTTTCATCTCATCATATAGAATGCTCCAATCTAATAATTTTTTCTCTTTATTCCATGCAATAAGTCCAGCAGTGCTTCTAAAATTGTTAATATCCCCTTTAGACGTTAAATCTCCTTCGCAGTATTCAATAATTAAATCTTCTAATTTTCGAATCTTAGTATTGTTGTCAACAAAATAAACCCTATTAAGCCAATGCCCATCTTTTTTTAATATTCTTAAAATCTCTTTAAAGAATATATCATGACTCTTTTCATCAACATTGCAAATAACCAAATCACTAAGAATCGCATCGAAATAATTATCAGGCAGAGGCATATTAAGCCAATTTGATTTTATCCAAACTTCAGAATCATTGGTATAATCCATTAATTGGGTCATTGACATAATCATATCCATTGTTATGTCCACGAGAAATACATTAATTCTTTTATCCTGAGCTAGCATATCCCTTATTTCAGGAGTAGCCCCGAGCACAAGCACATTGTAACTTGGTTGCTCTTCGGCAAACGAATTATATAATAATTTCTTATACTTTTCAACGTCTCTTTTTGAAGGTCTTCCTGGTGGTGCGAACATATTCCATCTTTCGCACATATATTCCCAAGGGTTAACATTTTTTTCAATAGTTTCAAAATTCATAATTGTTCCTCACTTTATTGTAATAGTTAACTAAGCCCGAACAATCCAATATGTCTTTTATAATATCTGATACAGGTTTAAGTTCCATCATATTGTTTTTAGTCTTATTTAAAACTCTATTTTCGCTAATTAGGATATGTATATCGTCTCCATTGTCAATTTCATATTCTAAACTTTCAGGAATAAAAGCTGGTAGCCCGATGTTGATGGCATTTCTATAAAATGTCGAATTGAATGATTTGGCTATTATTGCCCCTATCCCTAATTCTTTTAATACTTCTGGGGCTTGTTCTCTTGCGGAACCACAACCAAAGTTAAAACCCGCAACAATAATATCACCACCATTGACCTTACTCGAAAAATCCTCGGATATTGCTTCAAATGCGTGTTTTGCCATTTCACTATTTGAATTCAGCAACATATATTTTGTAGAAATTATTTGATCTGTACTTATATGATCTCCTAATATTAAAACACGCCCCTTAATATCTAACAAAATAATTTCCCCTTACAAGATCAATTTTTAATATTTTTTCTTAATATTTCCATTTCCATTTTTCGCTCCTTTTTATTTTGAGCGATTATTTCAGTTATGATTGGTTTATATATGTCTTTATCTCTTACACAATCATTCTTAATATATTTATTAAAACTTTTTATTATCTGTATTAATGCCAATTCTGCTGCTTCAGGATTTTTGCTTAGTTTATGTGCTGCACCAGATATGAAGAATTTTTCTTTAATGCAATTAAAATCATTTTCAAAGACTTTAAAATAATCGTTAATATTAACCCAATCATCGTTTTCTGAACATATTAATATTGTAGGAATTTGAATTTTGTGAATTTCTTCAATTGATTTCTCCAAACCCATATATTGATTTTTGTTTGCATCTGACAAATAGTTGTCCCAATTGATCGGATATTTTATTATTTTTCTTATTCCATAAATTTTGCCATTGAGGTTTCCTCCGGAAATATCCTCACCAGTTATTCTCTCTAAAGTATCACCAAGATTTATAACACCAACCAGTGAAATAAACAGCTTGATATCTGGGCAACAATTCTCAGAAAAATATTTTATTAAAATCCTAGTTGCCAAACTGATACCAAGCACTCCAATTGAACTGTACTTTAAATTAGAATCCCTAACATAGCTTATCACATCATGGAAATCTTTATATGCACTAGAAGGCGTATGGTCAATATGCTCCCCTTCACTTATTCCGACATGATTTGTGTTGTCGTACCTTAATACATTATATCCATTGTTTATAAGATATCGACTTATGTAAATATTATCAATCATTGATCTTTCAAACTGGCATGGAATAATTATTAATGGTCGATTTTCATCAGAAACAAAATCATAAAGCAGATAAATAAACTTACCTTCCGAATTCATAAATGATTTTAGTTCTGTTTCGCACATAATTTTGAAATCCTCCTATAATTGCTTTACTTTGCAATCAATTATAAACCTTATCCATTTTTAAAGCGCATCCACGACTCTCGCCCTTTTTAACTCTTCGAATAATTTCAATACCGGTTCCTGTGCAACCGCATTCACACTCGCCGTCAACAACAATTTTACCGAAATCCATTGTTAATATAAAGGCCGGGTAACTTGTGGCTGTAGGATCTAAAAATGATATTAGTCCCATTTCCCCGTTCTTTAATGGCTCTAAATTATATGGGCTTCGAATAATAACTTTCACCCATGGCGGAACATGCTTCACTTTTGATGCACATTCTGGCCAAATACTATTTAGCTCTACCATATTTAAAGCATCTCTAATTGACGACTCTTCTAACCCGACAATCCTTTCTTTAAGCCTTGAGTACAATTCTGATTTCGATATAGCCTCACCGGAAAATTTCTTCCATCCGCCGGCTGTAATAATAAATACTTTTCTCCCAAAATCAACTGATTGGTTAGTTTTACTCATGTATTCCAATAATCGCATGAACATAATCGGCGCTCCAATAATCGCCAATGTTTCATATTTGTTTTCAAACGTCTTTAGTGCTTCAATAACTTTTTCAGGATAAAAAATACCTTCTTCAACAAAATTCAATGATGGAAAAACCAAATCTGTAATGCTCATTACATATGAAAACCACAAATCTTTTGACTCTTCCGTTGAAGGACCAAGATTTAAAAACAATGCATCGTCAAAATGAAACATCTGATCAATTGTTTCTTCAACAGAACCCAAAAATCTGTTTAATGTAATCTCATCGCGATTAACAATACTTAATGCCCCAGTGGTTCCACTACTTGTGCATTTTTTAATAATTGAATCTTCAGACACACTCATTAAATCCATTTTCTTAAATATCGTAGAAGGAACCAACGGGATATTGGCTAAGTCTGTGTAAACCTTTATTGAACATGGATAAATTTGGGAGCAAATGCAGTAGTCTCTATATTCGCTGCAATTATTATAATGATATTCAAACGCTTCTCTTATCAACCTAAATTGAACATCTTCAATTTGCTTTTTATTCCAAGAAAAAACGTCTTCATTTTGATAAATATATTTATCAATTTCTTCTATATTGCCGAGATTCTTAAATGTAGACATTTTAACCACCTTATAAACTAATAAATTTTCTCGGATCGCTTATAACTCCTGTGATTGCCGTTGCAGCGGCCGTTGCCGGAGAACCTAAAAAAATATACGATTGATTTGTGCCTACTCTTGCTCTATAATTTCGGTTTCCAGTAGTGAAAAGAACTTCACCGTCATCCATGATCCCCTGACAAGATCCAAAACACATGCTGCATCCAGAATTTAAAATAATTGCACCAGCGTCAATAAATGTTTTCAAAATACCTTTATCGGTAATTTTTTTTAACTGTTCATTAGATGCCGGAGAAATGTATAGCCTTACATCCTTAGATACTTTTCTGTTTTTCAAAATATTCTCAACTATCAAATAATCTTCAAATCTTCCGTTAGTACAGGAGCCTATAAAAACCTGATCAATTTTCACTTCACAAACTTCTGTTACTTTTTTGATGTTGTCAACAGAATGAGGCATCGCTACTAATGGTTCTAAGTCATTGATGTCAAAAGATATGTCCGTTTTACTCGGTTTTTCATTATCCGGATCAATAATTGCCGATATCGCCCCTCCCTCAGAAGCCATATTGCACAATGTAATCTTCTCAGATAAAGACAATTTTTCAATAACATCTCCGCAGAATTGAACTATCTTTTCTGAAAATCCATCACATTTCACTCTTTCAATTATTTTTAATGCAATATCTTTTGCGAAAACGCCATATTGTAACGAACCGTTAATCTCTACAGTATAGAGTTTTGGAATTCTATACCATGTATGACCTGTAGCCCATAGATAGGCGTTATCTGTCGTTCCTATTGGCAGTCCTAAAGCTCCAAAAGCTCCATAAGTGCATGCATGTGAATCTGCGGCAAAAATAAGCTGATATGGTTTAACGTGATTTTCAATCATCAGTTGATGAAGGACACCTTTTTGATCATAAAATATTATATTTTGTTCCTTTGCAAATCTACGCATTTTTGAATGGATTTTTGCCGTAGAAATTGAATTGCTTGGAACGTTATGATCTAGCCCCATAATTATTTTTTTAGGATTTAATATTTTTTTACAATTAAAAGAATGTTTAAATTTGTCAATATTATATACGTTATCCCCATCATGGCTCATTATCAAATCAGGTCCGACCTCTACAATATCACCTGTACGAACCTCAATTTTATGCGCTGCTTTTGAAAAAATTTTCTCAATTATATTCATATCTTTGCACCATCAAAATTTGTTTTTAATAATTTCTTGTCAATCTTTCCATTTTGATTTTTTGGCAATTCTGACATTATTATCCAAAAATGCGGGATTGTATATGATGTTAGATTGTTCGTACAATATAATTTTAAATCTGCAAGCGTATATCTGTCTGCCAGTGAAATGAAGCACCTCATTTTATTTCCGACATCCACATCAGGGACAGCAATAACGGCGGCTTCCTTAACACCTTCAAAATTACATATTTTCATTTCAATTTCTCCAAGTTCAATCCTATAACCGGCTGATTTTATTTGTTCGTCTTTTCTTCCGACAAATATCAAACTCCCATCGTCTTCTACTCTAACGAGATCCCCAGATAAAAGAACCCTCTCATTTTGTTCGGGACGAAAAGGATTTAATATCATGGCCTTATCTGTTTCATATTGATTGTTCCAATAGCCATTCATCAAATGTGGACCTCTTATAACAAGTTCGCCTACATTACCAACAGAAACTTTTTGTAAATCTTTATCTAAAACGTAAAACTCTGTATCGGGAATTGGATCTCCTAATGGAAAAGATTCGCGAGTTTCTTTAAATGGATTTTCTATCCTGTAAGAACATGCCGTAACTGCCGTCTCCGTTAATCCGTAACCATGTATAAAATTTACTTTTGGCAAGGCACTTTTTAGAATGCATATCGTCTTAACAGGGCAGGAACCTGCACCAAAAGCTATATATTCTAACGAAGTTAGATCGTATTTTTTCATCTCATTAACGTTATTTGAAAGTAAATTTAATAAAGACGGAACACAAAAGAATACTGAAATTTTTTCTTCTTCTATTATCCTTAAAAAATCTTTTAAAAATGTTTCAGATTTTTCAGCTACTTGTTTATATGTATCGTCTATCAAAAACATAGAGCCACCTGTCGAGAGCGTACAAAAAATCTCATTCAAAATAGGATCAAAGTATAACGGCACAAAGCTGAGAAGCTTTGATGATTCGTTGAAATTAAGGTATTGCCTTCTGTAATCTATTACAAATACTATTTCACTATGTGTTATCATGACTCCCTTGGGAATGCCAGTAGAACCTGAAGTATAGATAATATAAGCCAAATCATTGCTAATGCAATTACTTTTACATGGCAAATCGTCATAATTATCAAGATGCGAATTTAAAGAAATAAATTTATATTTTTCTTCATCATAGGAATGTTGTATGTCTTCTGATAAAATTATACTATCAAGACAATCTATTTTCTCATTATGAGATATGACTTTTTGAACATTCTTATCTGCAAACAATACAGAGATATTGCAATCTTTTAAAATGAAAGCAATACTACTTGCCGGTATGTTTGTATTAATTGGCAAAAATGCAGCTCCTGCCTTCAATATGGCAATAACTGCAATCATAGCATCAACGCTTTTGCTTGTTAGCAAAGCTACCCGATCACCTGTTTTCACTCCTAAAGATACAAACATATTCGCTAGCCTATTGCTCTTTTCGTCAAGTAGCTGATAACTTAACGAGTTAACGCCATCTGTTACAGCAATTTTCTCTTTATATTTATACATGTTTTTTGTAAAAAACTCATGGAGAAGCCTTATCAAATTTATTCCTCCAGTTAATGATATTTAAATCAATTTAAGAAACCATTCCAAATATTTAAGAACTTTTCAAACACACAAATTAGGCTATAAATAATATTGGCATCAAGGATTGAGAAATCAGGATATATCCATTCCAGTTTTCTCATCCCTGACTCCCAACACAAACTTAGATTATGTACAATTAGCGTTCCAAATACTTTTTGCATTTAAGATTTCAGTTTGAAATTTAATTCCAAAAGTATTTCCAAAAAATCTTGCGCCTATGTAAAGCATGGGTTTTGGCACAGTCGATAAATTAAAATCCCAATATCTTATCTTTTTCATCTATATCTTTCTCTTTTACTCTCCACAGTCTTTCCATTCCGCTTTGCTCAAATTCTTTATTTATTCGCGTTTTTACTGGGCAAAAATCGTTCATTAAAACGTCATATGATGCAAATTTGCTTATAATCAAATCTTTCATATTGCACTCCCTGATATTTCCAATTCTTTTGTTAGCTGGGCAAGCAGATGTATAGCATTCCCGAATTTCCCCCATAACATCAATGCACGGGCCATAATGCCAAGCCATACACCTAGGTGTGTCTACCATAAGAGTTTCTCTTTTGGCTGTATAACCAAATAGCTCTTTTCTTATCTCCTCATACTTTGAAACTTCAAACATATTATCAATATTTTCCAGAGCACGTCCTACAAGCGATGGTAACTTGCAAATAAATTGCGCGTTTGATTGGTTTGCGAACTCTTTAAGAGATACCAACTGATCTATATTATTTTTCATTATTACAGCACTGAACGCTAGTCGAGTCACATCATCTCTATTGTCAACGGGCTTACTGAATCCTACTTCCAATATTCTATCAATTGATTTTCGGAATTTTTTATATGCTCCAGGCACTCCTACTATTGAATCGTAAGTGCTCTCATCTATACCTTCGAATTTTACGACTAACGAGGCATTATTTTCGTATAAATTCTCCAGAACCGATTTTCCATTCATGCCATGTATTTTTTTAGATAACTCATCATCACCAAAAATAGCCGCATTTGTAACAACTATAGAAAACATTTTTAACTTAGCCGCATGTGAAACAATACCTAAAAGATTTTTGTCCATACTCGGCTCGCCATCACCACAAATCACCACTGTCTTTGCCCCAAGTTCTGATGCTTGAGTGAGGATGTTCTGCTGCTCTTCCAATTTTAACTCATTAGGTGAAGGCTTTTGTGTTCCAGCATAGCAATATATGCACTTATAATTGCATATATTAGACGTGCTAATACTGACTCCAAGAATTTTCGGATTCTTACTCTTGGGATCATAATCCTTCCAATAATTATCCAGAAATTCCTTTCCATAATGATCCAAGCCTTGTAGTTTCAAATTCATGATTTTCCTCCTGTTTTTAATTATTAATTTTGGGGTTATTAAATCATTTAGACCTGTTTTCGTTTACCGCCAAATAAATTCACTTCCGCTTCGTCTTTCGAGTATCTCCCGAATTTATACATAAAATCAGTCCCTCTCTCTACAGACACCCAATTTACTAGCTTTGATAACACCTTATTGGAATCATGAGTAAAACCTACCCTTGGTTTATTGACCATGCCAGTTTCTACTATTCTGGAAGCGCCTAGCTTCGTATATTTTTCTGCAATTTTCGTGTGATTGTTCCAAGGATATATAGAAATTGTTTGAATGTCTTTATTAATGATTTTTTCAAGTTCGCTAACATCATTAAATTTATATATATATAACGAACGACTCAATGGATGATCTTCAACTAAGTCCATTTCTTTATTCAGTATGATTGTCCATGAAAAGTCATCTGCCACAACCACAGTGTTTCCTGCAAAGCGATTTTCAAGGATTACATTTTTTACATGAGCTGCTGTATCAATTGGAGTAAATATTTTGGGGATAAATTTACATATTCTATCTAAATAATATTTTAGAGGTTCTATAATGTCTTCAATATTTCTTCTTTGAACAAATAATTGTTGAGGGCAAAAACATGCCTCTTGATCATATACACTCATATCATAAGCTAATCTCATACAAGCTTCTTCCAAATTTGCATCATCAAAAAAGATTGCCAGACTCCTCTTTGGCCCAAATTCCAAAATTTCCTGACCATATGACAACAACGACCTGATGCTGTTCATAGTATCTTCTTTTCCCCATACACAAACAGCATTAGCTTTTTTTACCAACCGCTTACCCATCTCACCGGTAGGTTCCCAATAAGCAACTGTAATAGATTTTGAAACTGGATGTTCTTTGTCTATTTCAAGAAAACTCAAAGCAAACATAAGCACTGTTATTGGATCCCGCGCGGGAAGTTTAGCAACAGTGGAGTTCTTCGTAATAACACTCCTGATTAAAGTAAATAATCCAGCCATAGGAACATTGCCTACCATTATATGTAAAACGTTGCCTTTGGGCTGCGCATGTCTTAAAGTACATTGAAAGGGAATGAATTCATCCAAATAATAGGGATTATCCAAATCAGTCTCAATGATCTCATAAAGTTTCTCACGTTCTGCTGAATAAACCACAAAATCTAAATCATTACTGATAATATCTTTACAATAGCCCGTTACGCTCGATATGTATTCAATTGCTTTTTCTCTTAATTCATATTTTGGATTCTTCCATTTTTTACTCACTTTATCCAAAAAAATGGCAATATCATCTACGCTTAGAGAGTGTAATTCATCATTACTACTATTTTCTATTTTTCTAATGTGTTCTTCAGTTAACCTTGGTAAAATCACTTTAGTTCCAGTCTCAAACTCGAAAATGTTTAATGAATCATCCGGTAAGTCATCAGGATAAATCAATTCACCACAAACAATTATTGGTAATTCTATTGCATCTTTCATACATTCCCCCTGATTTTTTGATTTTAGAGTTTGTTTAACTAAAGCACCTGAGGTGCACGCAATTCTCTTACAGAGAAATTGTGAAAACTTACTTAAGTTACACCAACAAGGAAAGTTGCTATTCGA
>JGI20171J29575_12612617_pt1 | contig 21334 bp, 22 predicted proteins | sample TergutNc150P4_FD_29575 | JGI IMG/M metagenome (IMG submission 29575)
TTGGGCCCGCCGACCGCGCCCAGCAGCACGCTATCGGAGCGCATGCACGCGTCCACCGTAGACTGGGGCAGCGGCTCGCCGACCGCGTCAATGGCGGTGCCGCCGGCCAGCGCCCGCTTGTACTCAAACGTATGGCCAAAGCGATTCCCCACACAATCCAGCACCCGCATTGACTCCGCTATGATCTCTGGGCCGATGCCGTCGCCGCGGATCACGGCAATGCTATATTTCATAGGATATCCTCCCGAATGGCATTGAGCAGCCCGCCCGCGTCAATAATGCGCCTGAGAAAAAGGGGAAACGGTTTCGTGGCATAGGTTTTGCCCGTGGTGTTGTTTTGGATGATCCCCTTTTCAAGATCCACGGCTACCTGATCCCCCGCGCTGATCCCCGCCGCCGCCTCCGGGCACTCGATGATCGAAAGGCCCATGTTGATCGCGTTGCGGTAGAAGATGCGCGCGAACGTGCCGGCGATCACGCACGGCACGCCGCATGCCTTGATGGCCAGCGGCGCGTGCTCGCGCGAGGACCCGCAGCCGAAGTTGTTCCCCGCCACGATGATGTCGCCGGGCCGCACGCTGCCGGTAAACGAAGGGTCAATGTCCTCCATGCAGTGTTCGGCCAGTGCGCCGGGGTCAAAGGTGTTCAGGTAGCGCGCCGGGATGATCACATCCGTATCCACATTGTCACCGTATTTGAAAGCCTTGCCTTCCGTAATCATTCTATATACCTCCTAATGCCTTCAGCAGCTTTTCAACCCTTATGGTACAGTCCCGTTTACGATCCTCAGGCTTGCGCCATGAATCCGATAGCGGGAAGTAAACGCCATCCTTGGCCGGCGCGCCCAAATCCCATTCCCCATTTTCATCCCTGTGGCGTACAAGCCATTCTTTCGCAAAGCCCAGTTTTCCGGACGCGCACGAGTATCCTGTGATCTGCTCCAAAGCCGCCAGATAAAAGCTTGTTTTCCTTGAAGCGAACGCGCCGGGCGGCTCCGCGATTTTTGATGCATAAACATAGTAAATCCCGTCGGCGTTGCTGATGATGTGGCCGATAAACCAAGCTTCGGTTGTTTCGTCAAGCAACCCCTTCAAAAGGTTTACCATGTAGAATTGTGGCAGCCTGATCATCCGCTCGCCCGTATGAAGGATCGGGATGCGCTTTCTATACTCGGCGGCGTAGATAGCTTCATCAAAATTTTCATTTTGAAATGAAAGCGCGGTTATCTCCGCCCACATCCGCGCGACAGCAAGCGCAATCGGGTCATTCGGTACGAAAAGGCGTATCCATGCGGCCAGCATATGCGCCTGGAAAGCGTCCCAGTTGAGTACCTTCTCCCTGCGATCAGGCGGTTGACGCCTGCCCAGCAGGCAATCGTTCATATACCCAAGCGCACGGTCAATCGGTTCGTCAGCCTTTGTCAGCCCAAGAATGTATAACCTTCTAAGAGCCTGTTCGGTGGTAATCGGCCGCGTTTTCGTGAACTGGCCAAGCGAGTGGAAATATCCCCAACTCCCATCCGCATGCTGGAGGTCGACGATTTGGCGAACCCATCTGTTATCATAAAAATCGGCCATCATTCCCTCCGAGCTACGACAGTTCCCCCGGCACCCCAACGCGCCCCAGCACCGCGCTGGCCGCCGCGACCGCCGGCCCCGCCAGGATGATCTCGCTTGTCAAATGGCCCATGCGGCCGACGAAATTGCGGTTCGTGGTGGAAACGCAGCGCTCGCCCTCGGCCAGAATGCCCATGTGGCCGCCCATGCAAGGGCCGCAGGTGGGCGTGGAGATGGCACAGCCCGCGTCCAGGAAGACGGTGAACAGGCCCTCGTCCATGGCCTGCCGGTACACCGCCTGCGTCGCGGGGACGATGATGCAGCGCACGCCCTTTTTGACCCTGCGGCCGCGCAGCACCCCGGCGGCGGCGCGCATGTCCTCAATGCGGCCGTTCGTGCACGAGCCGATCACGACCTGGTCAATGGCGCGGTCGTCCGCCTCCGCCGCGGGGACCACGTTCGCAGGCAGATGCGGGAGCGCCACCACGGGCTGGATCGTGGACAGGTCAATCTCATAGACCGCGTCGTATTCAGCGTCCGCATCCGCCGTGTACACCTCATAGGGCTTTGCGCGGCGGTCTTTCAAATACGCGCGCGTAACGTCGTCCACTTCAAAAATACCGTTTTTGCCGCCCGCCTCAATCGCCATGTTCGCCATGCAAAGCCTGTCTTCCACCGTAAGGTTTTGCAGCCCCTCGCCCGTGAACTCCATGGACTTATACAGCGCGCCGTCCACGCCGATTTGCCCGATGATGGATAGGATCACGTCCTTGCCGCCCACCCATTTGGCCGGCTTGCCCGTCAGATGGAACTTGATCGCGGGCGGCACCTTAAACCACAGCTTGCCGCTGGCCATGCCGCACGCCATGTCCGTAGACCCCACGCCCGTGGAAAACGCGCCCAGCGCGCCATACGTGCAGGTATGGCTGTCCGCGCCGATCACGACCTCGCCCGGCCCGACCATGCCCCGCTCCGGCAGCAGCGCGTGCTCCACGCCCATTTCGCCCACGTCGAAAAAGTGCGCGATCGCGTGCTTCCCCGCAAACCCCCGGCACTGCTTGCAAAGCTGCGCGGACTCAATATCCTTATTGGGCATGAAGTGATCCATCACCAGCACGATTTTGCTGGGATCAAACACCTTCTCCAGCCCGGCCTTCTCAAGCTCGGTAATAGCGATCGGGGCCGTGATATCATTGCCCAAGACCAGATCCAGCTTCGCCTCGATTAACTCCCCGGCCTCTACAGCCGCAAGGCCCGCGTGCTTCGCCAAAATTTTCTGCGTCATTGTCATGCCCATGGATGAAAACCTCCTTTGTTGGGGGAGGGGACGCTAGGAGGCTCTGCCGCCTAGGTTGAAGAACCCCTCTACTGCAGCAACTTATTGATCCCGTTCAAATACGCACGGATGCTGGCCTCAATGATGTCCACCGACAGCCCACGCCCCGTCACGGTTCTCCCGTCCAGCTCAAGCTTGACGCTCACGTCGCCCTGCGCGTCCTCGCCTTCGGACACGGCGTGGAGCGCGTAATCCTCGAGCTTTGGGGAGATGCCCACGAGGGAATCGATGGCCGAGAAGGCGGCCTCAATCTGGCCTACGCCGATCATGGACGTCTTTTTGATGCCATCGCTGTTCCTCAGCGCGATGGTGGCGGTCGCGTCGATGGACGAGCCGCTGTTGACGACAAAGTTCTCCAGCGTGTACGTCTCCTCAATGGCGATGCGGTCGCCCATGACGAGCACCTCGATATCCCGGTCCGAGACGGTCTTCTTGCGGTCCGCCAGGGCCTTGAACTTGGCGAACGCCTCGTCACGCTTTGCCGCGTCCAGGCTGATGCCGAGCAGCGTCAGACGATCCTCAAACGCGTGCCGGCCCGAATGCTTGCCCAGCACCATCTGGTTCTTGTTCAGGCCGATCGACTCCGGCGTCATAATTTCATACGTTTCAGGGTTGGCCAGCACGCCGTGCTGATGGATGCCCGCCTCATGCGCGAAGGCGTTGCCGCCGATGATCGCCTTATTGGGCGGGATGCGCTGGCCGATAATGCGGCTGAGCGTGTTGCAGGCGCGGTAGATCCGCGTGGTATCAATATGGGTAACGGCGTCATAGTACGCCCCGCGCGTCTTGATGGCCATGACGACCTCCTCCAGGGAGGCGTTGCCCGCGCGCTCGCCAATGCCGCCCAGCGTACACTCGAGTTGCGTGGCCCCGCCGCGCACGGCTGCCAGCGAGTTGGCGGTGCCAAGGCCCAAGTCGTTATGGCAGTGGGTGGAAAAGGCTACCCGGTCCGCCTGGTATACGGTGCCGGTCAGGTGGCGCATCAGGGCATACATTTCGTCCGGCGTGGTATAGCCCACGGTATCGGGCACGTTCAGCGTCGTCGCGCCCGCCTTGACCGCTTCGGAAAACACCTCCGTCAGAAACGCCCAGTCGCTGCGCGTGGCATCCTCGGCGGAGAACTCAATATCCTCCACAAGCCCCTTGGCGAAACGTACCATGGTGCGCACCTTTTCGAGCACCTGATCCGGCGTCATTTTCAGCTTATACTGCATATGGATGGGCGAGGTGGCCAAGAAGACATGGATGCGCGGATGCTTGGCCGGTTTCACCGCCTCCGCCGCGGCCTGGATATCCTTCTGCGTCAGCCGCGCGAGGCTGACGACCGCGGCGCTCTGCGCCGTCTCGGCAATGGCGCGCACAGACTCAAAATCACCCGGCGAGGAGATCGCGAACCCCGCCTCTATGACATCCACCTTCAGGCGCTCAAGCTGCCGCGTGATCTCCAGTTTTTCCGCGAGGTTCATCGAACAGCCGGGCGATTGCTCGCCGTCGCGCAGGGTGGTGTCAAAGATTTTGATGGTGGTAGGCATGGCACTTCTCTCCTTTATGGTTTTATCATTTATCAAACTCCTCCCGCCGTGAGGCGAAAAAAAGGGGTTCTCAGGGGAATCATCCCCTAAGCGGGGGTCAAGGGGGCGGAGCCCCCTTGCGTTCCCTTCCCGCGCCTACCCCAAAACCGCCCCGGCAGCCGCGGACCGCACCAGCTTTGCGTACCTGGCCAGCACGCCCGTTTGAATCTTGGGCGGAAGCGGCACAAACCCCTTGCGCCGCCGGGCGAGTTCTTCCTCGTCCACCTTGAGCGCGATCACGCCGCGGGGAATATCAATGGCAATCCTGTCCCCATCCTTCACCAAGCCGATCATCCCGCCCTTGGCCGCCTCCGGCGACACGTGCCCAATGGCCGCGCCGCGCGTAGCGCCCGAGAAGCGCCCGTCCGTGATCAGGGCGACCTGCTTATCCAGCCCCTGTCCGGCCAGCGCCGACGTAGGCGAGAGCATCTCGCGCATGCCGGGGCCGCCGCTGGGCCCCTCATAGCGGATCACAACGACGTCGCCGGGCTGAATGCCGCCCGCGTAAATCTCCTCAATGGCCGCGTCCTCGCTGTCAAACACGCGGGCCGGCCCCTCATGCGCAAGCATATCGTCCGCCACCGCCGCCCGCTTGACGACACAGCCGTCCGGGGCCAGGTTGCCCCGCAGCACGGCGATGCCGCCCGTGGCGCTATACGGCGCGTCCACAGGGCGTATCACTTCATGATCACGCACCGGATTCTCCCGAACGCTTTCCCCAATGGGTTTCCCGGTAACGGTCAAAGCCGTAAGATCCAGCAAGTTCCGCGCGGCCAGCTCGTGCATGACCGCCGTGACGCCGCCCGCCGCATGGAAATCCTCCACATGATGGCGGCCCGAAGGCGCCAAACGGCACAGGTTGGGCGTCCTCGCGCTGATCTCGTTGACCATGTCCAGATTCAGCGTCAGCCCCGCCTCATGCGCGATGGCCGGCAGATGCAGCATGGAGTTGGTCGAGCAGCCCAAGGCCATGTCCACGGCCAGGCCGTTTGTAAACGCCGCTTCCGTCAGAATATCGCGCGGGCGGATGTCGTCCTCCAGCAGCCGCATCACCCGCATGCCCGCCTCCTTGGCCAGCCGCACGCGCGCCGCGTATACCGCGGGAATCGTCCCATTGCCCGGCAGCGCCATGCCCAGCGCCTCGCTGAGGCAGTTCATCGAATTGGCGGTGAACATGCCCGAGCAGGAGCCGCAGGTCGGGCACGCCTCATTCTCCACGCGGAGCAGGCCTTCATCGTCCAGCCTTTCCGCGCTATACGCGCCCACGGCCTCAAACACCGAGTTGAGATCCAGCGCGCCCGGCCCGGCCAGCATCGGCCCGCCGGAAATCACCACCGCGGGCAGGTTCAGCCGCGCCGCCGCCATCAGCATGCCGGGCACAACCTTGTCGCAGTTGGGGATCAGTACCAGCGCGTCAAACCCATGCGCCTCGGCCAGCGTCTCCACGCTGTCAGCGATCAGTTCCCGCGACACAAGCGAATAGTGCATGCCCCTATGCCCCATGGCAATGCCGTCGCATACCGCGATGGCCGGCACCTCCGCCGGAGTGCCCCCCGCCATCCGCACGCCTTCTTTGACGGCCTTCGCGATGGCATCCAGATGGATGTGCCCGGGCACGATTTCACTCTGGGCATTCACCACGCCGATGAGCGGACGCGACAGCTCTTCATCCGTGTACCCCATGGCCTTGAACAGGCTGCGGTGCGGGGCTCTGCTAAAACCGGTCTTGACTTGATCGCTCTTCATGGTACGCTCCTTCACTTCTTCCAGCTCATCATCCTGCGCAGCTCCGCCCCCACCGTCTCTACCTCAGACGTCTGCTCGGCCCTGCGGCGGGCATTAAAGTACGGCCGTCCCGTCATGTTTTCCACGATCCACTCGCGGGCAAAGGTACCGTCCTGGATTTCCGTGAGGACCTTTTTCATCTCCTTGCGCGTCTCCTCGGTGATGATGCGGCGGCCGATTTTATAGTCGCCGTACTCGGCGGTGTCGGAAATGGAGTAGCGCATGTAGGAGAGGCCGCCCTGGTTGACGAGATCAATGATCAGCTTCATCTCGTGCAGGCACTCAAAATACGCGCTCTCTGGCTGATAGCCGGCCTCCACAAGGGTTTCAAAGCCGGCCTTCATCAGCTCGCACACGCCGCCGCACAGGACGGCCTGCTCGCCAAAGAGATCGGTCTCGGTCTCTTCTTGGAAGGTGGTTTCCAAGATGCCCGCGCGGCCGCCGCCAATGCCGTCGGCGTATGCCAGCGCCAGTTCCAGGGCCTTGCCCGTGGCGTTCTGGTAGACGGCCACCAGGTCCGGCACGCCGCGCCCCTCCGCAAACTGGCTGCGCACCGTGTGGCCGGGGCCCTTGGGCGCGACCATCCATACGTCCACATCCTTGGGCGGGACAATCTGGCCAAAGTGGATGTTGAACCCATGGCTGAACACCAGCGAGTTGCCGGCCGCAAGGTTCGGCCCAATATGCTCCTTATACAGCGCGGCCTGCTTTTCATCGTTAACCAGGATCATGACGATGTCGGCGCGCCTCGCCGCCTCGGCGGAGGGGAACACCTCAAAACCCGCGGCCTGGGCCGTCTGCCAGGACTTGCTGCCATCATACAGGCCAATGATGACCCTGTGGCCGGAATCCTTCAGGTTCAGCGCGTGGGCGTGCCCCTGGCTGCCGTAGCCGATGATCGCGATCGTCTTCCCTTCCAGGGCCTTTGGGTTGCAATCCTTCGCGTAATACATGGTTGCCATTGTGTTTTGCCTCCTCATGATTATGAATATTTTTCCCGCCGTGAGGCGATGAAGAAAGGATTCTGAAGGGGTCTTTCCCTTAAGCGGGGGGTCTAGGGGGCGGAACCCCCCGGCGTTTCCAAAATTCCGTCAGCCCCCTGCTCCTGCACGCCTCTCTCGAGCCCCGAGATACCGGAGCGCACGGCCTGCAGGATGCCGAACGGGCGGACGATTTCAATGAACGCCTTGGTCTTGGTGCTGTCGCCCGTCAGCTCGATGATCATGTTGTCGGGCGATACGTCCACGATGTTGGCGCGGAAGATGTTCGTCAGGGAGATGACCGCCATGCGGTGCTCCGCCGTGGCCGCAACCTTGATCAGCACGTATTCGCGCGTGACCGAGTACCCGACGCTCAGTTCCCGGATCGAAATCACGTCGATGAGCTTCTCGAGCTGGTGCTTGATCTGCATGGCGGTGTTCTCGTCCGAGTGGAGGGCGATGGTCATGCGGGAGCGCGCGGGATCCTCCGTCTCCGCGACGGTCAGCGAATCAATGTTGAAGCCGCGGCGCGTAAACAGGCCCGATACACGGCTGAGGACGCCGGGGCGGTTTTCCACCAGCGCGGAAAAAACGTAGCGTTTGTTCGTCATCTCGCGCCTCCTTAGCTGTCGATCTGCGTGATCTGGTCGTTGTAGGACTTGCCGGGCGTGACCATGGGCAGCACGTTCTCATCCTTGCTGATGCGCACCTCCACGACCACGGGCGCATGCAGCGCGATGGCCGCCGGGATCACCTCGGCCAGCTCGCTGCGCTTTGCCACCCGCATGCCCGCGATGCCAAAGGCGTCGGCCAGCTTGACATAGTCCGTCTTTCGGTGCGTGGTCGTCTGGCTGTAGCGCTGGCTGTAGAGCACCTTCTGCCACTGGCGCACCATGCCGAGCACGCCGTTGTTCATGATGATGATCACAATGGGCAGCTGGTTGGTGGCCACGGTGACCAGCTCGTTCATGTTCATGTGAAAGCTCCCGTCGCCGGTGAAGAGCACCACCCGCCTGCCCGGAAAGGCCATTTGCGCGCCGATGGCCGCGCCCAGGCCGTAGCCCATCGTGCCCAGGCCGCCGGAGGTCAGAAGCTGGCGGCTGTACTTGAAGCGGTAGCGCTGCGCCACCCACATCTGGTGCTGGCCCACGTCCGTGGCAATGATGGCATCCTCCGGCACGCTGGCCTGCACGGTGTCAATGAGCGCCTGCGGCGTCAGCTTGCCCGGCACGGGCTTGGGCTCGGTGGCCTTCCACCGGGTGATCTGCGAGAGCCACTCCCCGCGGCGGATCACGGCGACGCGCTCGTTCAGCTCCGTGAGCACATGCTTGATATCCCCGCAGATGCTCATATGGGAGATGATGTTCTTGTTGATCTCGGCCTTGTCAATGTCCAAATGAATCACGCGCAGGTGCGGCGCGAATGTCTTGGCGTTCATGATCACGCGGTCGGAGAAGCGCGCCCCGCAGACGATCAGCAGATCCGCGTGGCTGACAGCCGCCGCCGCTGTCCTTGAACCGTGCATGCCCAGCAGGCCGATGTACTGCCGCTTGCTGGCCGGGTATGCCCCCAGCCCCATGAGCGACAGGGATACGGGCGCGCCGGTGCGCGCGGCAAACCGGTACAGTTCCCCCGCCGCGCCCGCGCGGATCACGCCGCCCCCCGCGAAGATCACGGGCCGCCTGGCGTCGTCGATCATGCGCACCGCGGTATCGATATCGCCGGCGGTTACCTGCTCCACAAACGGCTCGATGGGCGCCGGCTGTAGGGGCGTAAACTCGCAGGGCGCTTGCTGCACGTCCTTGAGCACGTCCACCAGCACAGGGCCCGGCCGGCCCGACGCGGCGATGCGAAACGCCCGGCGAATGGTGCCGGCCAACTCCTCGACCTTTCGCACGATGAAGTTATGCTTGGTAACGGGCATGGTCACGCCAAAGATGTCCACCTCTTGGAAGCTGTCCTTGCCCAAGAGCGCGCTCGACACGTTGCCCGTGATGGCGACCATGGGCACGGAATCCATATACGCCGTGGCAAGGCCGGTGACCAGGTTGGTCGCGCCGGGGCCCGAGGTCGCGATCACGACCCCTACCCTGCCGCTGGCGCGCGCGTATCCGTCCGCCGCGTGCGCCGCGCCCTGCTCGTGCGCCGTGAGGATATGGCGAATCCTGTCCGAATACTGATACAGCGCGTCGTATGTGTCAATGATCTGCCCGCCGGGGTACCCAAACACAGTGTCAACGCCCTGCTCGATCAGGCACTCGGCGATGATCTTCGCCCCTGTCAATTTCATTCGCATCCCTCCCTATAGACGGCTGTATGCAAAAACCTTCGTCTCTCTTGGTTGTAAAGAGACGAAGGTTACTTCGCGGTACCACTCTTCTTGGCGCTGTGCGCCCACTCATCGGCATCCAACAATGCCTAATCCCGCTAACGGAGGATTCCGTCCCGCCTACTGACCCGGTTCAGCGGAAAGGCTCCAAGGAGAGCGGCCCATTTGTTTCGGCCGCCTCGCACCGACCGGCGGCTCTCTTGACGCAAACGCAACGGGCATTTACCTTGTCATCGCCACAAAATATGAACTGTGGGTAAATATACAGCAACGCGCGCCAATTGTCAACCCACTTTTTTCGCAAAACGCAATTTTTCATGGCAGGGGTTTTTTGAGGGGCTTTTTGCGGGGATTTTTTGCCCTGCTCGAACCTTGCCAACATTTGCGTTTCCCTCGCTTTAGGTGTATACTAATCAGCATAAAGATGGCCGTCAAAAGGAGGAAAAATATGCCCCTTTTACAATATCGCTGCAGGGTATGCAATGCTCTGTTTGACACGCTCATTTCCGTATCTCAAATGCATACCGTCCGTTGCGAGCGTTGTAATGGCGAAGCGGAGCGCGCCTATGAAGGCGCGTGTCTGTTTGGCATGGCCGGCTCTTCCGCGGGACGGGGCGCGTCCTGCACGGGTGATTGCGGGAGCTGCGGCGGCTGTGAAAGCCGTCATGGCAGCGGATGTGACTGCGGCGCCTGTCACTAAGGCATATATGGCATAGGAGGAAACGAATGCCCTTTGTCGAGAAGCTCATCATCAATGGCGGCCGGCGTCTGACCGGCGATGTTCAGGTTGCCGGCGGAAAAAATACTTCCCTGCCCATTCTGAGCGCCGCGCTTTTGTGCGATGAACCGGTATGCGTCGATAACATACCCGATATTGAGGATGTGCATACCCTGCTTGAACTCCTCCGTGGCCTGGGCGCCTTGGCGCAAGTGAGTGGCCACTCGGTTATGATTGATCCCACCCGCCTTCACACAACGCAGCCTTCCTCTGACCTGTGCAAAAAGATGCGCGGATCCTATTATCTGCTTGGCGCGCTGCTTGGCAAGGCCGGTCAAGGCTCCATTCCCTACCCGGGCGGCTGCGACCTTGGCGCGAGGCCCATCGACCAGCATCTCAAAGGGTTTCGCGCGCTGGGCGTGGAAATCGACGACCGTTTCGGCTGGGTGGACGCGAAAGCCGCGAGCCTGAACGGATCAGAAATTTTTTTCGACCTGGTAACTGTCGGCGGTACCATCAACGTCATGCTCGCCGCGGCCCGTGCCAAGGGTAGCACCGTGATCTACAACGCCGCCAAGGAACCGCACGTCGTGGATACCGCCAATTTTCTCAACAGCATGGGCGCGCGCGTCCGCGGCGCCGGCACGGACGTCATCCGCATACGCGGCGTTGACAGGTTGCATGCCTCTACCTATACAGTCATCCCCGATCAGATTGAAACGGGCACCCTGATGATCGCGGCCGCCGCTACGCAGGGCGATGTCGCGATTCACGGCTGTATTCCGGCGCATATGGAATCCCTGACCGCCAAGCTGCTGGAGATTGGCGTCCGCGTAGACGAGGCGGACGATGTGATCCGCATACGTTCCGCAGGCGGGCATCGCGCCGTAAACATCAAGACGCTGGCCTATCCGGGATTTCCAACGGATTTGCAGTCGCCCATGTCAGCGCTGCTGACGACAGCCGTTGGCACGAGCATCATCACGGAAACCATTTTCGACAAGCGATTCCGCCATTTGCATGAAATGGTGCGCATGGGCGCCCGGGCGCGTATCTCTGATTGGACCTCCGTCATTGAAGGGATGCCGCATCTCACGGGCGCGCCCGTCACCGCGAGCGACCTTCGGGCGGGCGCCGCGCTCGTGATCGCCGGCCTCATGGCGGGCGGGAACACGGAGATCAGCAATCCTCAGCATATTGACCGCGGCTATGAAAAGCTGGAAACAAGGCTGCGCTCCCTTGGCGCCGATATCCAGCGTGTCGCGGCGGATTCATAGGGGGCCAAAGGAAAGTTCCTCGTTCCGCGAAAAAATCTCTCGCTCACATGAGCCCATTTTGAACCTGAATGACGATAAAATTTCTGAGCAGCGCCTCGCTCCGCACGCGCTGCATACTCTGATTCAGGAGGGACTCCGTCTTCTTTGGCGCCCATCTTCTTACAAACGATTCGATTTTGGTATGCAGCGAAGGGTCGTCCGCCTCCTCATATAGCGCGAGAAGGTGCGGCGTGGCCGCATAGGGGAAATGGTCGTATTGCGAGAGGTCAAGGGTAGCAAGCGCGCCGCTTTTGTACATCCCGATATTTGCCCGTATGACAATGCCTCCGGTATCCGCGTGCCCCATCGCGATGAACAGCGCGAAGCAGACGGCAAGAGACCATCGTATGACGGGAAAGGCGATCCATTGGCGGGCAATGAGCAGGCAAAATACGATAAACAATACCGCCATAAACCACATCGTATGCAGGCGGAGCAGCGTAAAGCCATACGCGCGAATGTAGAGCCCCATCTTAAAGCACGCCGTTAGGATCAACAGCAGTGTCAACGCGCCCAGGAGGCTTTGCAAGGCGGCGACGATGCGCTGATTGCCATGCGAAAACACCTGAATGCCAACAAAGACGGCGAGGTTAATGATCACGACAGCGCAAAGCTCAAAGAAGCCCTCCCTGGCATATTGGCTGTAAAAACGGGCCGATTGTTGAATTTCCCCGCTTACGATGCCTGCGATGTTCATAGCCTGGACAACGCAGAAGAACAGGTATACCGCGCCGAGCAGCGCCAGGACAGTAGCCGCGGACGCGGCCGGGATCAAGCGTTTTCCGGCCGCCTCAGGCAGTGGCTGGGGGCCTGCCCCGGCGATTCCCCTGAGCATAAAGAGAAGGTAAACCCCCAGCGGCAGAGACAAAAAAAGCTGTAGAAGCGTTTCTTGTTTAAGCGTCTCTATCCATGTTTCAGTGATGTGCCTAAATTCGCTGTCGGCGCTTAGGAGCAGGAAACCAACGGCAAGAAGCAGCGGCACGGAAAAGAGCAAGCCGTACAGGATATATCTGGCGGTGGCGCCGCTTTTTTCATCCTTTCGCAGCCGCTTGCCGGCGCTTTGCGCACCCTGCCACGGCAATGTGAGCGCCGCCCGCCAGACGTCGCGCGGAACATACCGGCCGACAGACGGCTCGATACGCGCGCCTTTAGCGGTCAGCATCCAATAGGGGAGCAGGCAAAGCAGCATGGCCAAGAGAGGCAGGCGGATTTGCGCGTTTTCATACAGCCCGAAGGAAAGCGCCAGCGGCGCGATCAGAAGGAGCATGCCATAGCTTTCACGCATCGGTTTTGCGCCCGTTGACCGGCAATACAAAAGGCATGTGGGCACGAGCAGAAACGCAAAAAGCGCCGTGCCGATGGCCGGGCCACGCCAGAGCGTGTACCGTACCAATAAAAAGCCACACAGCAGCAAAGGCAGAAGATACACGCCCCAATTTTTCGGTTGTTCCTTGTTTCCCATTTGACCGCCTCCTTTAGGGGGGATCATAGCATAAGAAAAACCGGATTGCAATAAAAATTTATCGTATTTCGATAAAAATAGATTGACATACGATTCGTTTCCCTATAGAATGGAATGTAGAAAACAAAGGAGGGTGCTTATGTCGCGCAGAGCGCTGGAGAGATTGCTCAAATTGCTGATCCCGATGGGCGGGGCTTTGCTGTTCTATGCCTGTGTCTGGCTGATCCCTGGTGCGATGCGGTTGATGGCCCTGTATGGCCTGAACTCGAGCCGCTGGTAACGCCTGCCATCCTGTTTGGGTGGGCTGCCGCGCTGCCAATTGGCGCGGCGATGTGCGTCGCGTACCGCATTTTTCACGCCATAGGGCGGGACGCAAGCTTTACCTTCGCAAACGCAAAGCGCATGCGCCTGATCAGCATGCTTGCCTTCGCTGATTTTTTCCTGTTTCTCATCGGGTTTGCCGCCACGCTGCCGGTCAACGCCGCGCATCCCCTGTTCCTGCTGTGTTTCACGCTCGCCGGTTTCCTATGCCTTGCGGCGGCCATTTGCTGTCTGGTATTATCGAAGCTTTTGCGTCAGGCCGCTGAAATGAAAGAAGAAAATGATTTGATGATTTGAGGTGATCGCTTGCTTGTCATCCATATTGACGTGATGCTGGCGCTACGCAAGATGAACGTCACCGAGCTTTCCGAGCGTGTAGGCATTACAATGGCCAACCTCTCCATTCTCAAAAACGGCAGGGCGAAGGCCATCCGTTTTACGACGTTGGAAAAAATATGCGAGGCGCTTCAATGTCAGCCCGGAGATATACTGGAATACCGGAAGAATGAGTAAAAGGGAAAAAGGAACGGGTGCGGATACTTGATGGACAAGGCGGTCGATGTTTAAAAGCCTCCCATTCAGGAAAAGCTTTATACATCACTTTCATAAAGGGAGGTAAACAGATGAATGCTTTGATTCCCTTCTGGGACGGTTTTGCGCCGGGGTATCCGCTGTGGGATACAGCCTTGGCCGACACGCTCTTTGGACGCCAAGACGGCCGCGGCAGCGGTTTTCGCGCGGAAGTGCGCGAGGAGGACGAGCGCTATGTCGTGCGCGCGGAGATGCCGGGCGTGGATCCGGACCGCATTGGCGTCTCCGTGGAGCGCGGGGTGCTTACCATTGCCACGGATGTGGAGGAGGCGCATAACGAGGGAGACGCGTACGCGCGGCGCAACGGCCATTACCACCGTTCCTTCCATTTGGAAGGAATCGACGAGGAGGCCATTAGCGCGGAGGCGCGCCATGGGATACTGACCGTATCCCTGCCCAAAAAGCGGGAACGCGACGGGGCAAAGCCGCGGAGGATTGAAGTGAAGTAGCGGGTCGCTTGCGGGAAGGAAGTCGGAGCGCGGAAACGCCAGGGGGCTCCGCTCCGCCCCTCTTCCTATGTGTTGCCGTTCAGGCCGCTTTTGCCAAGCTTCCAATGCTTATAGCACAGGCCGATGTAGGTGATGACCTCTTCTTTCCTGCCCGTGTCGATGAGCACCTGCTCGCCCTCCTTAACGACGCGGCCCTTGCGGTCCACACGCGTGTTCATGGTGGCCTTGGCGCCGCACCAGCAAAGGCTCTGCTCCAGCTCTGTGAAGGAATCCGCGAAGCGGAGCAGCGCGCTGGAGCCGGGGAAGAAGTTGCCCAGAAAATCCGTTTTGAGGCCGTAGCAATGGATTTCAAGCTTGTCCGACATGTCCGCCAGCTCGACGACCTGGGACTCGGTGAGGAACTGCGCCTCGTCGATGAACACATGCTCCAGCGGATTGGGCTTGCGCGTTTCCAGCCAGAGGAGCTGCTCGCGCACGCTATGATCCGGCGCGAGCACAATATCCGCGTGGCCCTCCAAGCCAATACGGGAGTGGACGATGTCCACTCCCTTTCGCGTGTCAATAGCGGGCTTGATGAGCGCGCAGGAATAGCCCTGCACCCGGTAGTTATACCGCTGCATGAGCAGCATGGCTGACTTGGAGGAACCCATGACCCCGAAATAAAAGCGCAGCATGATCAATGCGACCGCATGCAACGCGGCGCACGCGGTTGGGAGGATGGCGCGATGCTCCCCTTTGAGCTTTTGCGGGTTTGTTCTGGCAGCATGATGCCACTCCTCTCTCAAGCGTTTAGACTATTTTGTCAAATATGAAGCCAAAGAACAACTGGTCCATGAGGATCAAAAGACCCAGCGCGGCGGTATACAGGCCGAACCATTTGAGGCCCGCGCGCGTGATGAGGCGCAGCATCCAGCGGATGGCGAAGTAGCCGCTTATCGCGGCGGCAATCATCCCCAGGATCGCCGCCGTCCAGCCGCCCTCAAACGCGGCGCCGCCGGCATCGATGAAATCCTTGAGCTTAAACACGAGCGAGCCCAGGATCGCCGCCGCGCTCATCATGAAGGAAAACTTAGCCGCGGTTTCCCGCGTCACGCCCGTGGCAAGGCCCCCGACAATGGTAGAGCCTGAGCGGGAGACGCCGGGCACAATGGCTACCGCCTGCATGATGCCCATGCTCAGGGCTTGGCGGTAGGCCATGTCCTCTATACCCGAGCGGCGGTGTTTGCCGCCCCTGCCCGCGCGGGCCGCGAGCGAATCGGAGCTGGCGAGCAAAACGGAGGTAATAAGAAAGCTAACGCCCAGGAACCAGCCGCCAAACGCCTTTTCGATCAGGGAACCCAGGAAAACCGCGGCGACAATCGCCGGCAGCGTCGCAACGATCAGCAGGCGCACGGGCTTGCTTGTGAACAGATGCCGTACCATCTGTACCCAGTCTTTCCAAAAAATGAACAGCACGGCCACAAGCGAGCCGATGTGTAAGAGAATCTCGAGCAGCAGGCCGGTTTCGGGCATGCGCATTAATTTTTGCAGCAGCACCAAATGGCCTGAGGAGGAAATGGGCAGAAATTCCGAGAGCCCCTGCACAAGGCCCAGCACGATTGTTTTGATCATTCTCTTGCCTCCTCAAGCGTCAGTATTGTTTAAACCGTGTCCAGATATCGTTATACAGGAGCTGCGCGTCGCCCACATCTTGGATGAACTCCGTCTTGCCCAGTATTTCCGCGGGGATATAGAGGGCAGGGTTTGACTTGAATTCCGCCGAGAGGAGAGGGTCCGCCGCACGGTTGCAGTTGATATACGCCTGCTGCTCCGCGATGTTGACCGCGATCTCCGGGCGGAGGAGGAAATTGAGGAACGCGTGCGCGTTTTGAGGGTGCGGGGCGTTCGCGGGGATGAACAGGCTGTCAATGCCAAAGCCCATGCCTTCCTCCGGATAGGCTACCATGAGATCCGGACGCTCCGCCAGCGCCCAGACGACGCCGGGGGTAAACATGTAGCCGATGGTGGCCTCGCCCGAGATCATGGCCTGGTGGGGGGTGCTGTAATCCAAAAGGCGGATGTTGGGCTTTAAGCCCTTAAGCTTTTCCTCAGCGGCGGCAAGCTCGCCCGGGTCAGTCACGTTGAAGCTATAGCCCATGGCCTTGAGCGTGATGCCGATGACGTTGCGGGCGTCGTCCATGATGACAAGGCTGTCCTTGAGGCTTTCGTCCCAGAGGCTGTTGTAGCCCGTGATGGGGATCGTCACGTATGCGGGGTCGTATATGATCAAGGGAGTGCCCGCGACATAGGGGACGGTATATTCGTTTTCAGGATCGTAAAATTGGCATTGGAACACAGGGTCAATGTTCTCCCAATTGGAAAGGAGGGATTTGTCCAGCGAAAGAAGCAGGCCTTCATTCCTCGCGATGTCGATGATGTAGTCGCTGGCCAGAACGATATCATACGAGCCGGCTTTATCCGCCTGCAGCTTGATGAGCATCTCTTCATTGGAATCAAAATAGTTGTAGTTCACGCGAATACCGGTTTCCCGCTCAAAGGGCTCGAGAATCATGGGCCCATTCACATAATCGGCCCACGTGAGGATGTTGAGAACCTTTTCCTCCTGGGCATGGGCAAAGGCTGGCAGGATGAGCAGCAGGGCCAGCAGCAACGGGAGCATGCGCTTCATTGGGGTACCTCCTCAAAAATAAAATAGGCGGCAGGCAGACTGTCCGAAGGCTGTTTTGCGGGCAGTTTTTCTTTTCGTTCCTCTCCCCTTCAACCGCGGGAACAAACCTCAACCGCGCGCGATCCGTATTCGTTCATGCGGCGGCCTTGGACCGGATCCACTGGGAGATGGCCACGAAGAGGAACACCACGCCGAGCATCAAGGTGCACAGCGCGTTGATCTCGGGGGAGACGCCCACCTTGAGGCTGGAATACACCTTCAGCGGCAGCGTCTGCGCGCCGGGGCCCGTGACGAAGAAGCTGATGATCACATCGTCAAAGGACATGGCGAACGCGAGCAGCACGCCCGCGAGCACGGCGGGGAAAATCAAAGGCAGGGTCACGTCCCAAAACACGCGGGCAGGCGATGCGCCCAAATCGCGCGCGGCTTCTTCCAGCACCGGATCAATGCCCGCGATGCGCGCCTTGACAATGATAAATATATAGGGGATGCAGAACGTGATATGCGCGAGCAGCAGCGTGAGCATTCCAAGACGGAGGCCGACAAAGGAAAACGCGGCCAACAGCGACATGCCCAGCACGATTTCCGGAATGAGGATGGGCACGGTCGACATACCCTCCATAAAGCCCTGCAGGCGAAGGTGTTTGCGCGCCAACGCCACGGCGGCCAGCGTGCCCAGCACCGCGGAAGCGGCGACCGAAGCAAGGGCCAGCCGGAGCGAGTTGAAGAGCGTGGAGGCTATTTCCGTGTTGCCGAAGAGCTGCCTGTACCAGTCAAGCGTAAGGCCTGTCAGAATGCCCGCGTTTTTGGAGGGGCTAAATGAATACAGGATCACGATCAAGATCGGCAGGTACAAAAACAAGAGCACCGCCGTGATAAAAACGATACGGAGGCGGTTTTTGACGCGGGTCTGGGCGGGCTTGCACCGTGTGTTTCGCATGGTTTCTCCCTCAATGCCGTTATTGGCCTGGCGGTAGGGCGTCCAGCCGGTATTCCCTGCAAAGCATACTACAAATCACAATGACCTTGTGGCTTTTCAAAACAGCTGCGTTTCCCCGCCGGTGCGGCGCTGCAGCCATAGCGTTAGGGCGGTGAGCAGGAGCAGCGCCACGGCCAGCGCGGCGCCGAAGGGGGTGTTGCGCGCGCGCAGAAGCTGGTCCTGAATCAGGTTGCCGATGAGGATGGTCTTGCTCCCGCCCAGCAGGTCGGAGAGGAAGAACATGCCCATGCTGGGAACAAAGGTAAGGGTCAGGCCGGACATAACGCCCGAGAGCGTCAGCGGCAGCGTAACGGTAAGGAAAGCACGGGTTGGCGACGCGCCCAAATCGCGCGCGGCCTCTACCGTGCACCAGTCCATGCGCTCAATGGCTGTGTAGCACGGCAGGATCATGAACGGGAGCAACGTATAGACAAATCCAAGCAGCACCGCGCCTTCCGTGTACAAGAGCTTGAGCGGGCGATCAATCACGCCAAGCCATTTCAGGAAGGCGTTCAAGGGGCCGTTGGCCTTGAGGAGGATCATCCAACCATAGGTACGGATGAGCGCGCTGGTCCAGAAGGGAGCCATGACCAGAATCATGAGAAGCGTGCGGTAGGCCGGTTTTGCCCGGGCCATGCAATAGGCGAACGGATAGCTGATCAAGGAGACGATCAGGCAGGTGAGCGCGGCTGTCCTCAGCGAGTCGCCGAACACCTTGAGGTAGGTAGGATCAAAAATCTTCCGGTAGTTGGATAGCGTCAGCGTGTCCGTGACACCCCAAGTGGCGCCGCGCGCAAAAAACGACACGCCCAGCACGTACAGAAGCGGCAAACCGACAAACAGCACGGCCCAGACGTATAGCGGAATGCATAGCAGCGTCTTTTTCGTTCGTTTTGTACGCATGGCCGGCCTCATAGAACGACGGCGGCGGTTTTCTCGTTCCACCAGACGAAAACAGAGTCGCCGGGCTCAATATCCTTACGCGTTTGGCTTACGGCGGTCATACGTTGGCCGTCCGAAAGCTCTACCGTGGAGCGCAGCGAGCCGTTGGCAAAGCGATATTCCACCAGCGTAGCAGGCAAATGCCATTGTGACACGGGCGCTTCCTTCGCAATTTGCAGGCGCTCCATGCGCAGGCAGAGCGCGGCCGGATCCCCAGGCCGGGCTTTTTTCTCCGGCGGAAATACCGCAGGGAACGACTGCCCGACGCTGGCAAGGATTTCTTGCGAGGTCCCATTATACTTCACGCCTGCCAAAGAAAGCGCGGCGGAACCCTCTACCATGCACTCCAGCAGATTTGTCTGCCCGATGAAGGCGGCCGCAAAGCGCGTGGCGGGGTGCTCATATATCTCCTCCGGCGTGCCGATCTGCTCAAACTGGCCGTCGCGCATCAAAGCGACGCGGTCGGACATGTTCAGGGCTTCTTCCTGGTCGTGCGTGATATAAATGAAGGTAATGCCCAGCGACTCCTGCAGGGCTTTCAGCTCCGTCTGCATCTGGCGGCGCAGCTGGAGGTCGAGCGCGCCCAGCGGTTCATCCAGCAACAGAATTTGCGGGGCGAGCACGACGGCCCGAGCGATTGCCACACGCTGGCGCTGGCCGCCGGACAGGCTGTCAGGCGACCGCTTTTCAAACCCTTCCAATTGAACGAGGCGAAGCATCTCATCGACCTTTTTCTTCATTTGACGCTTCTCCATGCCGCGTATGCGCAGGCCGTAACCGATGTTTGCCGCGACGTTCATATGGGGGAAAAGCGCGTAATTTTGGAACACCGTGTTGACGTCGCGCGCCTCAGGCGGTATATGCGTGACATTCTGCCCGCCCAGCAGCACGCGGCCGGAGGTTGGCGACTCCAACCCGGCGATGATGCGCAGGGTCGTTGTTTTGCCGCAGCCTGAAGGGCCCAACAGCGTTAAGAACTCGCCCGCAGGCACGTCAAGGGTGATGCCGCGCAGGATCTCGCCGTTTCCAAAGTCTTTATAGATCTCCTCAAGCCTCAGTATGCTCATTGATTCTCCAATCAGGGATGTGGAGGGATGATCGCGTAATTCACGAATGGCCGGAAGGTATTCCCCCTCAAATAGGATACCCATTGACCCCACAAGCTACGGGCGACCGGAAACCTGCCCAACGCATTCTTGACCTTTTTCATCAAGTATAAGGCTGCGATGGGCGTATGTCAACTATAATTCGAAAGCGAATGGTAGGCAAACAGGATTATGCGGCAATAGAAATTTTTTCCGCAAAGTATGAGCGGGCACAGAAAAATGCTTGACAAAGTGACCATGATCCGCTACACTACAACCTGTCGCTTGTGGTGATGCGTTGATCCGCGGGGTGTAGCGCAGCCTGGTAGCGCACGTGCTTTGGGAGCATGGGGCCGGGGGTTCAAATCCCTTCACCCCGACCAGACACGACCCCTTGGTCAAGAGGCCTAAGACACCGCCCTTTCACGGCGGTAACAGGGGTTCGAATCCCCTAGGGGTCGCCATTTAACGATCACGGTGCGGCGACAGGGAATGGGCCTTTAGCTCAGTTGGTCAGAGCGGCCGGCTCATAACCGGTTGGTCCGGGGTTCGAGTCCCTGAAGGCCCACCAGAGTTGGCCCGGTAGTTCAGTTGGTTAGAATGCCAGCCTGTCACGCTGGAGGTCGAGGGTTCGAGCCCCTTCCGGGTCGCCACTTTCCCTGTGTATGGCCTATATAGGCAAAACTGCCGGATATGCCGGTGTAGCTCAATTGGCAGAGCAGCTGATTTGTAATCAGCAGGTTGGGGGTTCAAGTCCCTTCACCGGCTCCAAAGATTGAGCGCTATGACAATTATGGATGGGTTCCCGAGTGGCCAAAGGGAGCAGACTGTAAATCTGCCGTCGCAGACTTCGGTGGTTCGAATCCACCCCCATCCACCAGGTTTTATCAGGGTATAAGCGGTATGCGGGAATGGCGGAATTGGCAGACGCGCTAGATTCAGGTTCTAGTGAGCAATACGCTCATGCAGGTTCAAGTCCTGTTTCCCGCACCAAATCAAAGGACAAACTTTGATAAAACAAAAATCGCCCCACGTGGGCGGTTTTGTTTCACCCGAATTTGCGAAAGGCCATGTGACGAGCTACTTTCGGGTATTTTTCCGTTTTCGTAATGGCGCCGATACGAGCGGCAAGTGACTATATTTAGCTCTCCGTAATGTAACGTGAGTTCGACGATTAAGAACAGGGAAGAGCGGGGAAGGAGTGAAGGTCATGGAGATGCAAGGAAGGTTTTTTAGGGAGGAAGGA
>JGI20171J29575_12612613_pt1 | contig 21270 bp, 16 predicted proteins | sample TergutNc150P4_FD_29575 | JGI IMG/M metagenome (IMG submission 29575)
CCGCGCAGAGCTATTGCTTTTTGATCGGCCCACCCAGCGAGAGGCTGGAAACGCTCGCCGCCTCCGCCGACGGCTTTGTCATCGCCCAGAAGGATCTGGAGCAGCGCGGGCCCGGCGAATGGTTTGGAACCCGCCAGCACGGCGCGCCGGAGATGCCGGGCGCGGCCCTCTGCGAAGACGCGCGGCTCCTGGCGGAAACGCATCAGGCTGTGAGGCGGCTGCTGGATGACCCGCTGCGTAAACATGAAGCCCAGCTCATGCGGGAGGCCGCGAGGATACGGTTTGGGGAGATGGCGGAGAGCGTGGGGATGAATTGAACTTTGGTTTTTCCCCGCTTTATACACAAGATAACGGCAAACGCGTCCGCCAAAGCATATTGCTGATTAAAATCGCCGTATTTGGGACAAACTGCGTATATCCTATCATTTGGAGGAGGATATGCGCTTTTTTTGTCCATATCAAAAACAGCTTCGGCTTCGCGTGATCGCTCACAGCGACGAAAAGCCCGATCAGCTGGCCAAGCTTAGGGTGCGTGACGGCGTGCTGCCGCTGGCCGCTCGCCGCCCGCTGGATCTCGACGCTATACAAGCGGCCGCCAGAGAAGTGGAACCCTCGGCGCGGGTTCGCTTTGGCTGTTTCACCTTTGGAGGGTACGCGTCGCCCGCGGTGGAAATCACGCTCGGCGCGGGCTTGGGGCATAACTGGTGGGGCATTCTCTATCCGGACGCGATGGACACGGAGACGCCCGCCCAATTTGAATCATGGTTTTTAAACCTGCTGAGGAAATGGGGTTGGATCGGATGAGCAAGAACAACACGCCGTGGAGGTTCCTGCCGCTGTTTTTGTGCTTATGCCTGCTGACGGCGGCGACGGCGGAGGCAGAAACGCTGTATTGGGGATCCAGGGGGGATATGGTCAAGACAGTACAGCAAAAGCTGAAAAACTGGGGCTATTATACCGACACGGCGGATGGAGTCTTTGGCCAGAGCACGTACAACGCGGTGATCGCGTTTCAGAAAAAGAACGGGCTGACCGCCGACGGCGTGGTCGGCAAGGCGACATTTGCGGCGCTTGGCATCAGCACGGCGTCCGCGTCCGACGGCTCGCCGCCGGGAGCGACGACCGCCTCCTCGAGCAACTCCAGCGATCTGGAACTGCTCGCTCGCTGTGTCTACGGCGAGGCGCGCGGGGAGCCCTATATCGGAAAAGTGGCCGTGGCCGCGGTGGTATTAAACCGCGTGAGAAGCCCTTCGTTTCCCTCGACGATCGCCGGCGTGATCTACCAAGCCGGCGCGTTTACCGCGGTTTCGGACGGGCAGTTCTATTTAACGCCGGACGCGGACGCATACCGCGCGGCCCGGGACGCGCTCAACGGCTGGGACCCGACGTACGGCTGTCTGTACTATTATAATCCCAGCAAGGTAGTAAGCCAGTGGATTTGGTCGCGCGAGGTACGCCTGAGAATCGGCAAGCACGCTTTCGCGGTATGAGGATATGAGGATGAAGGCAATAAACATCAGGAGGGTTTTCAGACATACCTTGCCGATCCTGCTCATGGCGGTAGCCATGGCTTTCGGCCTATGGCAATGGCAGAGCGCGCGGGCGTTGGAGATGGATCTCAAAGCGGTTAGGGAAAAGGCATACTACAGCGCTTTGGACGGGTTGATAAGCCTTGAAACGGATCTTTCGAAGGTACTGATCGCGCAAAGCCCGGGCCAGCAGGCACTGCTGCTCTCGGGCATCGCGTCGCTCGCGGCGGGCGTGGCGGAAAACTTGGCCGCGTTGCCCCCCGCCTATGGGGGGGACGCGGACGCCCTTAAATTTCTCGCCCAGACGGCTGACTATGCCAAGACGCTGGCAACGGCCGCGGCGGAAGGGAATATGCTGTCGGAAACGGACGTTGAGCAGATCACGCTGCTGCAGAGCAAATGCGCAGAGCTGCGGCAGCACTTGGAGAATGGAGTGAATTTCGATTATGATGAGCGGGTAAACGCCGGGGAAAAGATGGGCATCGACTACCCTTCGCTCATGTATGACGGCCCGTTCTCGGATGGCCGGCGGCTTGGCAAGGCGAGGGGGCTTACCGGCGGAAACGTTACGGCGGAGGAGGCTGTGGCAATCGCTTCGGCCTTTCTGGGCAACGAGAGGGTGCTTTCGGCCCAGCGCGCGGCGGATGCGGGCGGGCCGGTTCCTACCTGGGGCGTAGCGCTGGCCCTTGCGGATGTGCAGATTACCGCCTCCGTGACCCAGCAGGGCGGCAAGATGCTTTGGATGGCGCCGGAAACCGCCGGGTTCAAAGTGGAGCTGGATATTGAGGAATGTATTCTGCACGCGAAAGCCTTTCTGACCTCGCGCGGGTTTGGGGAAGTGACGGACAGCTTCTACCAGATCTATGACGGCATGGCGGTGATTAACTTTGCCGCGGTGCAGGAGGAGGTGGTGCTGTATCCTGATCTGGTAAAGGTGCAGGTACGCATGGATACGGGCGCTGTCATCGGCTTGGAGGCGAACAACTACTGGATGAACCACGGCCCCCGCGAACGCCTGCATCCCCAGATTACGAAGGAAGAGGCGGCCGCGCGCGTCACGAACCGGCTGTCCGTCAAGCGGGTGCGGCTATGCGTAATTCCGCTTAAGGACGGTTTGGGCACGGGGCGTACGGAGGCGCTATGCTGGGAATTTGACGGCATGTATGAGAACAACCGGTATTTTGTATACATCGACGCGGAAACCGGCGATGAGGTTGAAGTGCTCAAGGTGGTGCCTGCCAGCGGAGGCAGCCTGACGATGTAGCCGGAAGCGAAGCCGCGCCGAGAGACGGGCGGTGCCGCTGCCATACCGGTTGCGCGCAATCGGTATGGCTGGAAATAGATCCGCGAGGTTCCCGTTATGCCGCAAAACAGCGGGGTGCAGGCGGAAACGCATTCCATTCATATATTCGAAACATATTCAATACAGCCCCTTGAAAAATTATCTCAAGGGGTTGTGCATGTGTATTACCGAATGCAACGCAGAATGCGGAACTTTTTTTTGTTTTCTAAACCGCTTGACATATACAATTATGAAAAAACCATATTTTTGTAAGATGTCTCCTTGACAATTTCATATATTTGTAATATACTGGGGTATCTTCAAAACCCTGCAGGGAACGGCCGGAGGTGCGATATATGAAAAAAACCTTGAGATTTATGCTTGTAAGCCTTATTTTGGCAATCACGATGAGCGTTCCCATTCAATCATTGGCGGCGCTGGTTTCGTCTAACGGCAACTGGGTGAATATTTATGAAAGCATGGATGCCGAAAAGCCGTTGCCGAGCAAGCCGCGCGTGCAGCCTCAGGAGGCGGATTATATTTCCGGGGGATGGTACCTCGTCAATACCATTGAGGGAAAGGTCTACGTGCGCGCCTCGGAATTGACGGTGCTAAACGGCGAGACACCTCCGCAGGAACCCGCCGCGCCGCCTGTGACTGCCCAGGCGCAGGGCGCCAACGCAAATTCCGCCGCTTCGTCACTGCCGGACACGGTAAGCGGCGTGAAGGACGCTACATACACGGGAACAGTCATACAGTTTACCGTTCCGGCCGGGGGGCTTTGGCTGTACAACGCGGTCGGCGGATCGCCCGTGGAGAACGCCAAGGCGGGCACTTCGCTCAGGCTGACGCAGGAGCCCGCGCCGGACGACGGGTGGTTCTCGCTGTATTACAACAGCAAGACCTATTACGTGCCGCAGTCAGGGCTGTCCACCACCCCGAACGCCGGCGCTACCCTTTCCCCGATGGAGCTGTCGGGCATTCGCTCGGTGCTCATCACCAGTGATACATTTCTATCCACAGGATACAAAATCACTTACAATCTCACAGGCAGAAAATATGAATTGGAGCTAACGGGTACGACAAGCAACGAGCTAAAAGCGGGCATACGCGTCAACGTCCGCTATGTGAGCAGCAATAATGTCAGCGTGTGTTCCTATGACCTTGGCGGAAAGACGTATTATTTCGATCCAAGCCACGCGGGTTCTCCTTCGACAGCGGCCGTGGTATCCAACGAGGATGTCAGCTTCATGTCGCTCATCACGCCGGTCGCGGGCGCGAAGCTGTTTTTCACGATGAACAAGGCCACGAACTATGTTGAGTCCGACGGAAAATCGCTGTACGGCGTGAAGGTGAATGCCGACTGGTACAAGGTGCAATACGGCGCCGACGTGATGTACCTGCTGGCGGAGGATGTATCCGGAGACCCCAAGCAAATCGCGGAGAACAACGTGAGCCTGGGGACGTTCTATGTTACGGCCGGCAGCGGCGGCGCCAAGATATATGCGGGCATGGCCATGAAGAACGGCGTGCCTGATTCCGCTGTGGTGGGAACGATTCCGGCGGGCCAGCGGGTGTTGGCCAGCCAGTACAGCAACACATGGTTTACCTATATGGAAGACACGGCAAAGCGCTATCTGTATTACACGGATATGGCCGATTATATTTCCGCCTCCAATGTCACGGGGCTGAAGATATATGTGGACGGAAGCAGCTACCTGTACTCCAAGCCGAGCGAGAGCTATAAGACGAGCATCCAGCTGGCGGCCGATTACTATACGGTGCAGAATTATAACGACGAGTGGTATTCGATCGTTTATGGCAACGCGTCGTATTACATTAAGAAAGCCAGCACGCCCGCCTCCGCTTGGAGCGTAACGGTTAGCGCGGACGGCGTGACGGCATGGCGCAATGTCCCTGGGGGAGAGAGCATTATTATCCCAGTAGGCACATCAATCCGCGTAACGCCGGCGAAGGTCAATAACCATAATACTACGTACCCTGTGTCGGCTTATTACGCGACGGTTTTAGACGGTGTGGAGTATCTGATCGATAAAACCCTGCTTGACCGTGCGGACGGCAAACCGGATGGCGTTGAAATTTCTCGGGAACCTATCGCGAACACGGCCACCGGCAAAACATACACCGTTACCATCGGCGTGGAGGGCGCGCTGCTGTTCATGGACGCAAGCTGCGGCGGAACCGCCGCGGGCAGGCTGATGCCGGGCGAGGTGGTTAAGGCGGAGCGGCATACCGCGTCGCTGTATATTGTCAATAACGCCGGCAATAAGCTGTATTTGCCGGTCAAGTATATCGCTTCCGTCAAGGGCGGGGACGACGTCTATTCCACGGAGAACAACCCGGACGAAATGACGGGCGGCAGCATCAGCGACATCGTCAAGGGCGAGAAGAATACCGAGTTCAGGCCGACCGTGGTTTCGTACAGGATTCCTGCGGGCGGGCTATGGCTGTATTATGAGAAGAACGTCGCCAAAGGGGGAAAGATCCTGAACGCCGGCACAACGATAAGCCTGTGCGGCTTCATCGAGGGGGGCGTGGAAAACGCGGAGTGGTACACCACCTGGTACGGCGGGGTGCAATACTACGTGCTAAAATCGTCATTACTCGTCAGGGAATCGGATGTTACCACGACCACCGGCTACGCCATCCTGCTGAAAAAAGGCGTGGATCTTTATACAACCACCACGTTCACAGGTACGTTAGCGAGGAAGGCCGGCATCACACTGGCTGCGGGTACCCGCATCAACGTAACCGTCGGCGCGAAAAACATCAATGGCGGGGTGGCGTATTATAGATATGTCCACTTTAACGGGACCGCGTACTACTTCCCAGGGACAGACGTTACCGACGAAATCTCCGCCGCGACACTTTCCTCCAACGCGGACACCAATTTGATTACGAAGGTAACGCTGAAGGGGGATAAAAGGCTGTACAGTTCGCCGGATATCAGGAGCAGCCATATCGTATCCGAAGAGAATACCTTATATGGCGTCAAGTATGACAACACATGGTATAAGGTAATCTATCACAACACGTCCTGGTACGTGCGGCAGGCCGATGTTGATGTTGTTGAGCAGATGACCATTTCCGACGGGGTGGCCTCCACGACGTATACGGTCACCATCATCGCGGGCGGCGTGGACCTGTACGAGAAGCCGGAGACGAACCTGATCAGAACCACAGTGGGCGGCAGGGTGTACGAAGCGGGCAAGTTAAACATCTCGCCGTACCGCCTGGCCGGCGGCGCCGTGGTTGCCGCGAGCAGATACAATGCCTCCTGGTTTACGCTGGCGCATGAATCCGGCAAGATTCTCTACTTCCAGAACAGCGCCGTGGCCAACACCTCCTCCAACGAGGCCATCAGTTCCTACCAAATCAAGCTGGAGAGCGGGCAGAGCCTGAGCCTGTACAAGAGCGTCAGTGAAAACGCGGCGCCCACATTGGAAAGGAAGCTTGAGGGGCCGGCCGTGTTCACGCTTCGCAGGGTCAACAGCAAATGGTCCTCCATTGTCGTAGGCGGTATCACGTACTATGTCAAGAATTTTGATATAGACGAAAACGTTATGAAAGAAAGTACCCCCATTGCCAGCACCAGCGTGGGCAATACCTACACGATTACCATTGGCGGCAAAGCGGTCAGTACGGAAAATATTCCCGTATACCGCTCCAGCTCGCTTACGGGCGCGCTGGTTGGCAACATCGCCGCCGGCACGCGAACCTCGGGCACGCTGATGTATGTCAAGGAGGCGGAGCGGAACACGTCCAACAAGCTGGGGCTTGTGTACGCCATCAAGCTCAACGGCGTCACGGGCTACATTGACGCCGCCTACGTATCCGGTGTTCTGACGGGCGATGAGGCCAACGAGTTGAAAGAGGCCCAGCAGCAGTCCGGCGGAAGCGGGGGAAGCGGGACGGCCGTTGGCACGACAATCATGAAAACCTTGGACGCGGGCACGGTCGTGTACCCCTCCATGAACACCGGCAGTCAGGGGCTCACGATCTCCAGCACAATGACCAAGGAACTCACAAAGGTGAACGACAGCTGGTATTCCCTCGCGTTTGGCGAGACGACATATTACATTCCGGCCGCGGCTGTTGAACGCGGATCCAACGCCGGATCGTCGCTGGCCGTCGGCGAATCGATCACCTATACGTTTACGCAAGGGACGCCGCTGTACAACATGCCGGAGAGCTATGCCCCGATCGCGGATTCCGTCCTCGCCGGCGAGACGCTTACCCTCTACAAGATCAACGACCGTTGGTACGAGGTGACATACGAAGAAAAAAGGATGTATGTGAAGGTCTCGGATGTCATGCTGCCAATGTATAATTACCAATCGACCGCGCCGATCGTAAACCAGGGCGGGCAAACGACGGATGGAACCGGCATTATCACCGAGTATGTGCTCATTGATCCTGTCAGCGGCACGGTGAACCTGCGCAAAACCGCCGCCACCAACGCGACGATTCTGGAACGTATTCCCAAGGGCACGCAGGCGAAGAACGGCGGCTATACGGTTGACGCGAACGGAAAGATCTGGTATAAGGTTACCTATAACGGAACAACGGGCTATGTATTGGGGGACTATATAAAAGCGGTAGGCGTGGTATCGGACAGCAGCACCCCGGTCGTCAGCGCTTCCGACCCGATTCGGGATATTGGCAAGACGCTGACTGTCAATACCAACAGCGTAAACATCCGCAAGGGTGCGGGCAGCGAGTACGCCATCATCGGAAAGCTGGATAAAGGCGCCGCCATCGTTCCGGTCAGTTACTCGCTGGGCGACAAGGACGGCATGGTTTGGTACTGCTTCCAATACAATTCGAGCACCAAAGGCTATATCCGGGCCGACTATTTAACAGGTACGTCCACCATCAACGAGATGAGCGGAAACGTGGCCATTCGGGCTGGCGAGACGAACCTGCGCTCTGGCGCGGGCGAGTCGTTCAGCCTGATCACAAAGCTGGCGCGGGATACCATTGTCACGATCATTGGAACCGGGACGGACTCGGCCGGCAATGTGTGGTACCGTGTCAGGGTGGATAACCTTTCGGGCTATGTCCGCTCCGACTTGGTACGCCCGCTGTCTACCGCGGAGGCAAACGCCTTGCTGGCGGCTGTGGCCAGCCAGTATAAGCAGCTAAGCAACGGCGACAAGGGCGAGGATGTGCGCAAGCTGCAGCAGCAGTTGATTGCCCTTGGATATTTGGCGGCTGGGCAGGCGGACGGCATCTACGGCGCGAAGACGACAGCCGCCGTCAGGGCGTTCCAATCGTCCAAAGGCATCACGGCAAACGGCATCGCGACGCCGCAAACGCAGGCGCTCCTCTTCAATACGACGTCTGTGCCCTCCGGGTCCACAAAGACGCTTGATTGGTTTGCCGAAGGCTTTAAGCTGATCAACGCGAACAAAAATATTACGATTTACGATATCAATACCGGCGTGACTTGGAGCGCCAGATATATCAACGGCGATAACCACGCCGACGTCATTCCAGCCTCCAAGGCGGACGCGGATAAGCTCAAGGCCAACAACATTACGGGCTCGTATATCCGCCGCCCGGTGATCGTCACCATTGCGGGCCAGAAGTACGCGGGATCCATGTACGCGGTGGGCCATGGCACGACAAACTACTGTGACTACTTCAGCGGTGTTGTGTGCATCCATTTCACGGGCAGCAAGACGCACGGAACGGGCAATGTGGACACGGATCATCAGGCCGCGATCAACGCCGCGCTGCAGTATGGGAATTAGGGCGCGCCTGGGCGGACGCTAGCATTCGGGATATCACGATCGGTCAACCCACCTCCTTCGGCCTATCTGCCGGGGGAGGTGGATCTGTGGGAAGGGAAGCGGGCGTGGATGCCAGAGGGTTCCGCACATTGCGGCATGGCCGTACACGCTGGTGTGCTCTGTGCCGAGATGAACCTCCGCCGTTTTTTTCTATAGGGGAGGACAGACCGACGGATGAACGAAGAGATTCAAGCGTATCAGGATGTGCTTTTCGCGGGGATTCCGAAATTTCTTGCGCCGTATCTGGAGACGAAAGCGATGCGCCGATTGCGCGGGATTGGGTTGTTTTGTGGAACAGACTATACGAAGCTGTATAGGCACCGCTATTTTTATTCCCGGATGGATCATAGCGTGGCTGTCGCGTTGATCGTATGGCATTTTACCGGTGATAAAAAGCAAGCTCTCGCCGGGTTGTTTCATGATATATCCACGCCTGTGTTCAGCCACAGCGTAGACTTTATGAACGGCGACGCGTGGACACAGATGAGCACGGAAGCAAAAACAGCGGAGATGATTCGCGGCGCGCCGGAAATTTGCTCTCTGCTCAAGCGTGACGGCATTGCGGCGGAGGATGTTTTGGATTATCACAGGTATCCTATCGCTGACAATGACAGCCCCCGTTTGAGCGCGGACCGGCTGGAATATACTTTTTCCACAGCGCTCGTTTGGCAAGGCCTATGGTCTGTCGCCGAAATCGGGGCCATGGTTCACGATCTGGTGATCCGGCCCAACGAATCGGACGAGCCTGAGCTATGCTTTCAGTCCGTGCCAATGGCGGAGCGGTTTGTGCACGGGTCGGCGGCGGTATGCAAGGCATATCAGACGAATGAGAATAAAACGGCGCTCAGCATGCTGGGCGATCTGCTAAAGCTGGGCGTTGATACGGAGCTGTTCACGGCGGACGAGCTGTACGAAATGACCGAGGATCAGGCGGTCAGCAGGTTCCTCAACGCGCGGGATGGGCGAATTCGCCGCGCCTGGTATGCTTTTGCCGGGATGGAGCGGGTGTTTGGCAGCGAGACGAAGCCAAAGGGATGCTACGGCGTGCGTGTCAACGCAAAGCGGAGGTACATCAATCCGCTATGCCTGTCGGGCGGCCAGGCGCTGCGGGTAGAGGCCATTTCAGATACGGCGAAAGCTGAGCTGGATGAGCTGCTTTCGTATGAGGCCGCGCCCTATGGCTGCGTGGATTTTGAACTTTGGCGATAAGCCGTATTTTTCGCACACTGCAATAAAGGTGATGACAGCGATGAAAATGATTCTGCGGTGGTTTCCCCATGGCGACGACAGCGTGACCCTTGCGCAGATTCGTCAGATACCGTGTGTAACCGGCGTGGCGACATGCCTGCCCGGCGTGCCCGTTGGGGAGGTTTGGCCGCTTGCCATGCTACGGGCCCTGCGCGATGAAATCCATGCCGCGGGGCTTGAGATGGAGGTCATTGAAAGCGTCAATGTGCATGAGGATATCAAAAAAGGGCTTCCCACCCGCAATCAATACATTGAGCAATACAATCAAACCCTGCGGAACCTTGCGGCCGTGGGGGTAAAGTGCCTGTGCTACAATTTTATGCCCGTGATGGACTGGACGCGCAGCGAGCTGGCGCATCCGCTGGAGGATGGCAGCACGGTGCTGTCCTACCGCCATGAGGCGGTACTTCGCATGAACCCCGCCGCGATTGGCGACGCGCTGCTGGGGGACGCGCGCGGGTATTCCATGCCAGGCTGGGAGCCGGAGAGGCTTGGCGCAATGCAAGAGGATATGCGCTTTTATCAGAACGTGAGCAGGGAGACGTATTGGGCGAACTTACAATATTTTTTGGACGCTGTGGTACCCGTGGCGGAAGAGGCGGGCATTTTTATGGGGATTCATCCCGATGACCCGCCCTGGCCGCTGTACGGGCTGCCCAAGGTCATCACTTCGGCGGAGAACATCCAAACCTTTCTGGCGCTGCACGACAGCCCCAACAACGGCTTGACGCTCTGCACGGGCAGCCTGGGCGCGAACGCCGCGAACGATATCCCCGCGATTTGCCGTACATTCGCGGGGCGGATGCCGTTCGCGCACGTTCGCAATATTCGCCGCCATGCCCCGCGGGATTTTGACGAGAGCGCGCATCCCTCCGCCTGCGGGGATTTCGATATGTACGCTATCATGAAAGCCCTCTATGAAGGGGGGTTTGACGGGTACATCCGGCCGGACCACGGCCGGATGATATGGGGCGAGAAAGCGCGGCCGGGATATGGCCTGTATGACCGTGCGCTTGGCGCGGCATATTTGCTGGGGCTGTGGGAGGCGATTGGGAAGCGATAGGAGCGCCTTCTCAAGTTCGCTGATACTTCTTCACAATTGCCACGATTTGATCCAGGAACGCTTCCTCCCCAAAGGTGTTGATTTTGAAGAAAACCGCTTGGCTCCCGCCCGAGGTAATGGCGGAAAGGAACAGCCTGTCCCCCTCTCCCACCAGCACAACATTCAGGCTGACCCTGTTCTTCCCGAGCATGCTGTACCGCTCAAAGACACGAACGGCCAGGCGGACGTCATTTTGGATAAAATCAGAGCCGTCCTCAAGGCTGGCGGAAAGGCTTCCGCGCAGTATTCCTGTTTCAATGCTTTGGAGCACCACGCCAAAATCGCCGACGATGTTGGTTTCATACTTTGCCATACGCCGCCTCCATTTTTTCCTTCATAATACCATATCTTATGTAAACCCGCCATAGTGCAGCCCCAGCGTTTTTTCAAAAAAACGATGCAGCAACCCAAGGGAGGTCACAAACCTCACGTCCAGCGCGTACAAGAGGATATAGGCCGAGACGGCGGCGAGGCATATCGCGTACACGATCAGCTCCCGCCGCTTTTTTTCACGGATCAGCCATGGAAGGTCCAGCGCGGCGATTCCAATTAGCATGGCGGCGACGCCTGCGATGATCATTTGCGCACCGCCCCTTTCTTCACGTGCAGCCTTTGCGAGCTTCCGATAAACCCCTTTGTCCACGCGGCCAGCAGGGTCAGCAGGGGCAGGATAAATTCAATGATCGTGAAAATAAACGGGCTGACGTTGGACGACCAGTACAGGAAATCACCGACAATGGGATAGGTTTGCAGCGCGAAAACAACGACAAAAGCCCCGAACGGGAACAGGATGGGTTTGGGGCTTTCGATGCGCGTGATCTGGGCGATGCCTGAAGCGCTTGCGAACAGGAGCGTGCATGCTTTAAAAAATGTTAAAGAAATCATGATAAACGCGTAGATACTTTCAATGCGCGTGAGGATGGTCTCAATGTCGATAATGCGCATCGTTTCATAGCTTGGCCGCGCGACGTAAGGCAGAAGGGGTCCGAGCGTAAGGATCTCTCTGGTCACGGCTAAAAAAGCGATCACAACGGCGAACAGCAGGGAAGCGATCATCGGCTTCTTGATGTCCGTCTTGGTATCAAGCATGGGCAGCAGGGTTAAGAATACGATGCTCTCGCCAAAGTAAAGGGAGATCGTGGTATGCGTGCCCTGCACATAGCGGAGAAAGGGGAGGGTAAACATAGGGAACAGATAACGCGTATCCGCGTTCGCAACCGTAAGCAGGGAATTGACGACGAGAACCAGGCACGCGCCCGAAGCCAGCAGCGCGGATATGCGCGCCAACGGTTCAAGGCCTTTGCGGGTCGCGTAAACGCAGGAGACCATAAACGCCGCCAACACGAGGGTGATGGGGGTGCCTGGCATGATAAACCCAACGATAAAGTTTGCCATATCGAGCAGGGTGGTCGTCAAAATCATGGTAAAAAAATAGGTGTAAACGCAGGAGAGGATGCGGCCGGCGACGGCGCCAAACACCGCCTCGTTGATTTCAAACAGGCTTTTGCCGGGGTAGCGTTTGACCAGCCCCAAAAAAACAGCCAGAAATGGCAGATAAGCGACCGCGCCCGTAAAAACCGACACCCAAGCGTCATTGGCCAAAACCGAGGTGATGGAGGTAATGCGCAGGAACGTGCCAATCAAAAAACACGCGGTTACGGTAAAAAATTGCAGGCCGCTGATACGCGACTTTGCGTTCATTGTTCTCCCCCCTTCGGCGCCATGGGCCGCAGTATCGAGCCGGTAATCGTGATGACGGTTTCCACATCGTACTCCACTTCCAGCGCCTTATACTGTTCCGGCCAGGTTTCCAGCAGGGCCTCTACCTGCCTTGGGTATTTTCTGTACGCCATTTGCCCAAAGCCGCAGACGTCTAAGCCCTGCGCCTTGGTATCCTGGAGCAGACTCTCAACGGACTGGATGAGCCGCATGGCGGCGAGCCGCTCAAGCTGCGCTTTGGCGTCTTCTGTGGTGATGTCCGCCTGAACCCCTGTGTCGATAAGTATATATTCCTGCCGAATACGGATTTTGGCGATAACGCGCCCGTTTTCTACCCTTGGCGTGACGGAGGTTTTGGAATGGGTGATGTCAAGGGATACGTAGCTGCCAAAGGCGTCCAGGTTTATGTATCCGCTTTTCACCTTGTCGCGCACGAGCTGCAGTGTGCGTGTCTGCTCCGCGCTCAGCGTGCCCGCCAGCGTTCCGCCATCGAACACAGCCGCCCCCTGGACTCGCGCGTTTTGTATGCCTGTTTCGTCTGTGTACAGCTCCATAATGGGGATGGTGGGAGCGATGCCTGGGCTGAGCATATCGGAGAGAAATTTGTATAGCGGCATTTCCTCAATGCTGGCGTTCTTCACTTGGTTTTCGAGCAGGTTTTGCAGGTGCTTGGCGGGCATCTGCTCCAGATTGCTGTCCGCCGCGAGGAGACCGCTTGCCGTCCCGCGGGCGATGACGAGATCCACGGTGAATTTCGCTTCAAGGCTTCTGATGAAATAATCGAGGATCGGCAAGATGGTCTCCGCGGCGACATCCTCGCTGATGACGATGACTTCATTATGCGCTAAATACGCCCTGCGGCTCATCTGGCGCATCATCTCATACATCGCCATGCTGATGCCCTTGCCTTCCTGCTGAATATCAAGGTAAGGCTTGCCCTGCGCGGCTCCCCCCTCATTGGCTGTCCTTACATGGGATGGGCGCGCGATCTGCGCGGTGACGAGGTAATTGTCCGGCGCGCTTCCCTTGTCTATGCCAACGCCCATCACGATGGCCAGCTGGTCAATCTGCGCGCCGCTCGTGCAGCCTGTCAGGAGAAAGCAGCAAAGCAGTATGCCTGAGAGCAGGTATGCCGTAAAGGAGCGTGATTTCATCGTCTTCTCTCCCCCCGTCCCGGCCGTTGATTGTCATTGAAATTCGGTTTGCTCATTTTTTGCCGAATGGCGTCAAAGGGCTTGAGGGATGCTGGCCGCGTCCGCATGCTCCACAGCGGCGCGCGGTACAGCGTATCGCGCAGTATATCCGGCGTTTGAAGCGGCGCGAACGGGGCCAGATAATCGGTGCTGAAGGATTTGATGGACGCAAGGTATACCAGAATCGTCAACAGGCCCAGCGTAATGCCCAGGCCGCCCAGTACCGTGGCCAATACAAGCAAAAACCACCGCAGGATGGTTGTCACGTCGGAAACGGTGGGAGAGGTAAAGCTGGTCACGGCGGTCAAAGCGACGATGATGACCACGGGCGCGCTGACAAGGCCTGCCTGTGTGGCGGCTTGCCCCATGACCAGCGCGCCCACGATGCTGATGGCCTGGCCGACCGGCTTGGGCAGCCGGATGCCCGCCTCCTTGATGAGCTCAAAAGCGGCCAGCATGATCGCCGTTTCCACGGCGGAAGGGAAGGGAAGCCCATCGCTGATAGCGGCCATGGTGAACAGAAGCGGCGTGGGAATGAGCTCCTGATGGTATTTGGTGAGCGCGATGTAAAACGCCGGCGTGACCAGGCTGATAAAAAAAGAGAGCAGGCGGATGAGGCGCAGCACAAACGCGATGGGCGGGCGCACGGTATAGTCCTCGGCGGATTGAAAGTTCTCCATGAACAGGAAGGGCATGGTGAGGACAAACGGCGTGCCGTCGGTGATGACGGCCACGCGCCCCTCCAGGAGCTTCCCTGCCACAACGTCCGGCTTTTCCGTATAATAGATGGTGGGGAACAGCGACAGCGGCGTATCCTCAATGAATTCCTCAACGTACCCGCTGTTGATGATGGCGTCCGTATCAATGGTATGGAGGCGGCGTTTTACCTCCTCCACGAGCGCGGGGTTCGCCACATTTTCAATATAGGTTACGCACAGGTGCGTGCGCGAGCGGACGCCAAGCGTGATGGGATCCATGCGCAGCTCGGGGATCTTGATCCTGCGGCGGATCAGCGCGGTGTTGGTGCGCAGCGATTCGGTAAAGCCCTCCCGCGGCCCGCGTATGACGGCGTCTGTCTGCGGGTCGGTTACCGCGCGCTTTTCCCATCCCTTTGCGTTTACCACGAGCGCTTCCGCCATTTTATCGATGAAAAGCACGACGTCGCCGTTGAGGCACATCTCCGCCGCCTGATTTAAATCCGTTTCCGCCCTGACCTCCCCGACGACCAAAAAGGCGGCGGTGACATCCTCCATGGAGGCCAACGCGAAAGGATCCATATCGTTGATTAAGCGGCTGTCTATCATGAAGGGCTTGAGAATCGCTTCGTGAATCAAGCCGGACTTTACGAGCCCATCGACATAGCAAATGGCCGCCTTTCGCTCGCCGCGGATCAAAAAGGGACGCGCCACAAAATCCTCGCTGCCGCCAAACAGGGCTTTGATGCCGTGAAGGTTTTTCGCGAGCGACGCGTCAACGGGGGTTTGGGGTTTGGGGGACGGCCCCCGCGAGGCTTCCGCCGCCTGTTTGCGGATTTGGCTGTGCCTAAGCCGCTTTTTGAAAAAGGAGAACATGGCATTCCTCCCTAGGTTTGCTAGGGTTATGGTTCTCCAGACGCGAAGGCTTTATGTATTATGATAACTTGTTTCTGCCAAACAGCGCGCCAATTTCCCTGCGGGTGGGGATAAAGAGGGTTTTGAACGGGATTTGATAGGTGCGCGCGAAATGGAACAGGAAAAAGATGCCCGCTATTGTATAGGAAAGCACGGATGCCCATGCCGCGCCCATGATGCCGTAGGGCGGTATAAAAAAATAGTTTGCGATGATGTTGACGGCTACGCTGGCCAGCAGGGAGAACATATAGATCCATTTTTTGCCCTGGGCCAGGTACAGCGTGCCGATGATCTTAAAATAGGACATGCTCAGGATGCCCGTGAGCAGCACAAGGGTGACCGGATAGGCGGGCAGGAAGACTTCACCGTAAAGCACAAAGAGCACAAGCCTGCCAAACACGGCGATCCCCATGAGGATGACAAGCGTGATATAGAAGTTGAATTTCAGCGACCGCGTCACGTCTTCAATCGCGTCGCTCCTGGCTGTTCTCGCGGACAGAACCTCGCGAAAGGCTTCGGGAATGAGCCAGCCATAGCCCGCGAAGCTCGCGCCGGTTCGGTAGAACCCGCGCTGGGCAGCCTCTATACCCATCCACCCGAGCATGAGCCCATCCATTTTGTAATTGAGGGTGACCAGCAGCGCGGTGGCCATGGCTACAAGGCTAAAGGGAAGAATCTTGCGCAGGAAGGAAAAATCCGCCTTCAAGGGGTTGCCTGTACGGCCGAAGCGGCGGAGTGTCAAGACGATCGTAACGGCATCCCCAATGACAAGCATCGTAAGGGACAGGAGCACAGCCGGCCTGAGGAAAAAATACGCGAAGATGATGAAGGCCGTGTTGAGAAGGCGGGCGGTGAGAAATATTTTGTTTTTATGCCGCACATGCTCTACCATGACGGCAAAGCTAAGCTGGTTGGCGAAGACCTGCAGCGGGGCGATGAGGCAGATGGCTGTGACGATGAAATTGCGAAACAGCAGGAGTATCAGGATGCCCAGCGCCTGATAGCATAGATACTGCAGGAGGAAGAGGTTTAAAAATTTGTCCAACGCGTCGTCGCCAAGCTGCCGCTTGTAAAAGGGGAACGGCTGGTAGATGCCCAGGTTGGCGATCACGGCCACGGTGGTCAGGGCGGACTCGATATAGTCGACCTCGCCCTCGATCGCGGGGCCGAAAAAACGCTTCGCGAACGCGGAGGCAATGATGCCAATCGCGGCAATGGCGATCTTTGTGCCGACGGTATAGACATAGTCGTTGCGAAATGCGCGCCTGAGGGCTGTGAGCTTCATGCGGTTCTCCTATCTCGGGTGGTATGCGCTATAGTGTGCGTTGGCCGTGGAGGGATCATACTTGGCATATCAGGCGGGGCTAAATGCCATTTCCAAGCGCCGCCTCCACAAACGCCACGAAAAGCGGATGCGCCCGGTCCGGCCGCGACTTGAACTCGGGATGATAAATTACCCCGATATAAAAGGGGTGGTCAGGCGCCTCAATCGCCTCGACATACCCCTCGCTCTTTTCGCTGGCGGGAAACTGAACGCCCTTTTCCAGCAGGGCGTTCACGTACGCCGGGTTGATCTCATAGCGGTTGCCGTGGCGCTCTGAAATCTCATTGCCGTTCTGGTAACAGGCGGACAGGCGGCTGCCCATGTCCAGCAGCAGCGTCTGGCTGCCCATGCGCGAATTGCCGCGGCTGTCGTTCGCGCCGATGCGGTCTTTGGGCACGCGCACAACGGGATCGGGCGTTTGAGACGCCACCTCCGTGGAATTTGCGTCCGGACGGCCCAGCAGGCTGCGCACAGCTTCCACAACGGTCAGCTGCATGCCGTACCCAATCGCCAAATACGGAACCTTATGGGTGCGGGCGAACTTCGCCGCGGCGATAATGCCCTCGGCCCCACGGTTGCCATATCCGCCCGGCGCGATAATGGCGTTAAGGCCGCTAAGCAGCGCCTCGGCGTTATCATCCGTTATATCTTCGGATGGAATCCAGCGGATATCCACCGTCGCGGTGTGCGCGATGGCCGCGTGCGTCAGCGCCTCGCTGACAGATAGGTACGCGTCCTGCAGCGCCACGTATTTGCCCACCAGGCCGACCGTGACATGGCGGGAAGGCCGCTTCCACCGCTCCACCAGGCCTTCCCATACGGATAACTCCTTCGGATCGGGCGCGCGGAGCTCCAGGCGCAGAACCTTTAGCACGATATCAGCCAGGCCCTGCCGCTCAAAGATGAGCGGCACCTCGTAGAGCACGCTCACGTCGGGGTTGACGGCCACATTGCCCTGCTTGACATTGCAGAACAGCGCGATCTTATCCTTAGCGTCCTCCGTCATGCCGGCGGTCGTGCGGCAAACGATAACATTTGGCTGTATGCCGATGGACCGAAGCTCTTTGACGGAATGCTGGGTCGGCTTTGTCTTGAGCTCCTTGGAGGCCGCGATAAAGGGCAGCAGCGTGACGTGCACAAAGCAGCAGTTGCCGTGCCCCTCGTCCCAGCCCATCTGGCGGATAGCCTCCAGGAACGGCGCGCCCTCCATGTCGCCTACCGTGCCGCCAATCTCAATGATCGCGATCTCCGCGTCCGCGTTTTGCGCGGCCTCGCGAATCTGGCGCTTGATCTCGTTGGTGACGTGCGGCACCACCTGCACCGTGCCGCCTTTATACTCGCCGCGCAGCTCGCGCGCCATGATCGCTTTGTGGATCTTGCCCGTGGTCACGCTGGCGCTGCCCTTGAGCGTAATATCGGTAAAGCGCTCGTAATGGCCCAGATCCAGATCCGCGGCGACGCCGTCGTCGGTGATAAACGCCTCGCCGTGCTGCAAGGGGCTGAGGAGGCCGGGGTCCACGTTATAATACGGGTCCATCTTCTGGATGGACACCCGGTACCCGCGCATTCGGAGCAGCTTGCCCAAAGAAGCCGCCGTAATGCCCTTGCCAAGGGAGGATACCACGCCGCCTGTCACAAATACGTATTTCATGCACAATCTCCTTCACACAGCGCGGGCAGGCTCGCGGCCGCGACCGACTGCCCGACACGGCGGTTGTTCTCATCCGGCAGATGGATGGTCAGCTTCTTCGCAAGCGCGGGGAACTCGGCCTCCAGCACCCGCTTGGCCTTTTCCGCCAAAATGGTCCCTCCCTCGCCGCTGGTCACGCGGCCCATGAGCAGCAGGTGGCGGAAATCGTAGAACAGATCATACCAGCCAAGGGCATACCCCAGATACACGCCGATGGACGCGTAGATGTCCGCCGCGCCGGCATGGCCCGCCTCCATGGCCTTCTGCACCGCCTTGAGCTTCTCGCCCGGGGAGGCGGCCTGATCCAGCGCGATGCCCGCGGCTGGCGCCAGCTTGATTACCGCATCCTGCGAAAAGTATTTCACCCCGCAGCCAATGTCGCCGGACCACTCGTCCATCGCGGCGCCCGGGCTCGCGTCCACGGGCACGAACGCCAATTCGTTCAGCCAGCCCGTGATGTTCCCGTCGCCGTCCACAAAGCCGCCCGCCTCGCTGGTGCCCATGGCAATGCCCAGCACGTTGCCGTCCTTCAGTTCCATGGCCCCTGCCAGGGCCGTCACATCGCCGTCGTTGGCGACCGTAAGCGGCACGTCGCCAATCTCCTTCGCCACGTCGATATACATGTTTTTCACATGGGCGTCAAAGTCCTCATCGCTCACCTTCAGGAACAGCGACGCCGCCATGATGCGGTTGTCAATGTAAATGCCCGCGCTGGATACGCCGATAGCATCCACGCGGGGCATGCGGCTGGCAGCGGTCTTCATCGCTTCAAGGATGCCTTGATAGTGGTAGCTGGGATCGCCCCGCGTCTTGGGATGCCAGACGACCTCTTCCGAATACACGGCGTTTCCATCGATCACCGCGCTTACCTTGCGGTCGCTGCCACCGGCGTCAAAGCCGATGCGGCATCCCTCCAAATGGCGGCCGATAGGGCTGGCCGACTCCCGGTCCTCCGGCGCGTTCTTCACATCGGCAATGTAGACCACCTCAAAGGGCCGTTCGTATACGCGCGCCATGAAGCCCGCGTCGAACGCGCGGCTGCCTCCCTCGCGGTAAGCTTCGCCCAGGCGCTCATACACCGGCTTTGACCCCGCGACAATCAGCCTGTATCCGCCCCTCGCCCAGAGCAGCGTCTTGGCGACGCGCTCGGCCATGGCATAGTTTGCCTCGTCATGCCCCGTGCCGTCCGCGAAGATTGAAAAGCGGAAAGTGGAAACATGCCCGTGGCCGCGCTCCACCGCGAGCACGGCCTCCTGAGAATCACTTTCCCGAACAGCGGCGGCAAAGTCGCGGTAACCGATGGATAAGGGTTGAAACGTGGGATCGAGCGGGGGCGTCATTTTCAGCCGCATGGCAAATCCATCCTTTCCATGTTGGTGATACCCTTTTGCGATTGATTTTGCGGGAATTTTGCGGTTTTTTCCGCGATGCCGCATCGCTCGCAAGCGTACGTGGCTGCAAATCATGCGGAAAACGCCGTCGCGCCGCGCACAATGGTGCGCCGCACGGCAAACGTATCGTCGCAGAGGATAATATCGGCGTCCTTACCGGCCTCCAAGGTGCCCTTGCGCGTTTCCCCAATGGCGCGGGCCGGGTTGCGGCTGGCCATATTTACAGCCTCAAAGAGCGGAAGCCCGGCATTGGCGGCCATGTTGGCGACAGCGTCGTTGAGCTTCAGCACGCTGCCCGCGATGGTGCCGTCGGCCAGGCGGCATTCAATGCCCTTGACGAAAATGTTCTGCCCGCCCAGGTCATACTTGCCGTCCGCAAGGCCGCCCGCGCGCGTGCAATCCGTAATGAGCACCAGCTTGTCCCCCTTCGCCTTGGCCGCCAAGGGGAACAGCCCGGGGTGCACATGGAACATGTCCGCGATCAATTCCGCCGTCACCGGCGCGGCGAGCGCCGCGCCCACCACGCCCGGCGCGCGATGGTTCAGCGGCGTCATGGCGTTGAACGTGTGGGTCACGTGGCCTATTCCGCGGCCAACGGCGTGCATGGCCGTTTCAAAGCTTGCGTCCGTATGCCCCATGGACAGAAGGATGTTTGTCTCCCGCGCGATCTCCTCAATGAATGCCATGCAACCCTCTATCTCGGGCGCAAGCGTGATCACGCGGAGGATATCGGCAAAATCGCGGATGAACCCGGCGTCTGGAGGAAGGATATGGTCTTCCTTCTGCGCACCCTTTCGGTTGGGGTTGATGAACGGCCCCTCCGCGTGCACGCCCAGAATCTCCGCGCCCTTGTAGCCTGCCCGGCAGCTTTCCTCGCGGAGGGTGCGCATCATCGTAAACACTTGGCACAGCGTATCCTTGGAAACCGTCATCGTCGTCGGGCACCAACTGGTCACGCCATTTTGAAGGATGCCGGCTGCGATCTTGCGGATGCCGTCCGGGCTTCCGTCGGAAGCATCCTCGCCCAGATAGCCATGGATATGGATATCCACGAGGCCGGGGGCTACGTATAGGTTGGCCGCGTCGATGATTTCAGTGGCTGCGGGGATATCGGCGGGGGGCAAGAGGGCGCGGATGGCGGTGTCAAAGAGCAGGGCGTGGCCCTCGATGATAGCGTCCGGCATCAGGATTCGGCCGTTGAGGATTGCTTTCATGGGGTTTCTCCTTTGGGTTGGGATTGAAAATGATGAGGACAAAAATCTTCCGATTATGCAGTATAGAGGAATTTTGAGGGGGAGTCAATGCGGAAACAGGAATTCTTCATTGCGGGAAAGGGGATTTGGGGAAACGATGAAACGATGGGGCC
>JGI20171J29575_12612610_pt1 | contig 21212 bp, 16 predicted proteins | sample TergutNc150P4_FD_29575 | JGI IMG/M metagenome (IMG submission 29575)
GATATCAATATACTGTCCCTCGACGTATTGGCTTGCTTGCGCGTCTGGTAAAATAACACGATTCGTTCCTGTTTCCGCAATGACCGGGCGATGCGTTGCGTTATTCGGCAAATTAGACGCCCCATACATGATGCTTTGACTATGCAGCGTGGAAAATTCTACCGTAAACAATGTGGTTAATACATTTTGATAGGCAAGGTCGATCAATTGGCAGCACCCATCCTTTTGCTGTGCAAGGCTTCTGAATTTTGTCCGTGTTCTATACACTGCCGGTGTTACTCCGGAGCGGCTTACGAGTGCGCCGTCCACAAGTCCTGACGTATATTTCGCCACATAAATTTTATCGAGAATTTGCCCGTTCCTGCCGATGAACGACGGATTGATCATCCAACCGCCAAGCGGCAGATCACAAACGCCCCAATATTCATACCCGTCGCCGATAAAGGGGGGAGCCTGATAAAATTTAGGGATTTCGATTGCCACGTCACCGTTTGAACCGTCCGTTGTAAAGGTCGGTTCGCCTTTGTACGCTTTCACTTGAAGCTTGCCGTTTACAACCTCAATATTGCATTCCCGCATGTGGCTCCACGGGTAAATAGAATCAAAGCTGTTGGTCACTATGTTACCATCGACTCCGGCGGCAGCCTTTAATCCGACTGAGTCCCAAATCCTTTCGAGCGTCGGTGACGATTGATTGACCGCCATGCGGACGCCGTAACGCCGGATCGTTTTCTGATTTATCGTCGACACGGCAGCATATGCACTTGATGTAGCCGCTTCACAAGCCGCTTTTGTTTCCGATACCTTATCAATAAGCCTGATTAGGAGACCGTAGTTTTCATCTTCCTGCGATATAGGCTCTTTGGAGCAAGACGCCGCTTCAACGTCAATTGAAAAGGATGTCGTCGTCAGTTTTTTTGAGCCGGCTTCAACAATGCTGATATCACAGCGGATAATTCCGTCAAATTTAAGCATCCATGGAGTAAGCGGAACCGTAACGGTACCATCTGCATTGACCTCTCCGTCAGGAATAGCTCTTGTTTCCCCATCTGCCCTTTCTACGTTGATGATAACAGCTGAACCGATTTTCACATTGACTTTTGTGCCTTCATTAGTAATCGTCACCCTTAACTCTCTGGAGTTAGAATCGTTTTGTTTTGCAACAATTGCTTGAAATGAATTTTTCTTCGCGACATCAAGGTTGATGTCTTTTGTAATTTTTGGCATTTATATACCATTCCTTTCTTGCGAAAGGTACAAGAGGGTGATAATCCCCACATACCAAACGCTCTGATACAAATTTAATTTTTTACATAGTTTGTAATAATTCCTTAATATGTCATTCCAAAGTTTCTGAAGTGCATTGATTATCAAAGAGACGTCCATATATAATCATCCACTGTAAATATGGCGTCCTTTGCAACACTTGAATTACAGTACATATATCGCCATCTTAAGGGACACAAAGTGATGTTTGGTGAATAAAACTGTAATTGATATACCTTCTGCCCTGGTGTCAAGTTCTGCGCGGCTCTCAGATTTCCTGCGGCGTCGCGGTAAACACCGGAATAAAAGTTTATGTACGATGAACGCTTTGAGGCCATGTTTACTGAACCATCAGCTTGGTCAGCAGTCTCTCCTCCATAAATTGAGATTGTTCCTTTGACAATTAAATCCGCAAAATTACCGGCTACAGCGTTAATCCCCACACCCTTTTCCCGAATGGTCAGTAACGCGGCATAACGTGGGATTCACACAGTATATAGCAAAGCTTTTCGTTGGAATCAAAACAGAAAACCATTTTAGATTCAACATAATTTTCACTATAATAGTCTTTTCCTTCGTAAGATACTGTTCCGGACAGTATCTCAGCCGAAGGTTTAAATACAAATCCAAGATTGTCCTTATTTTGTGAAGCAGCCTTATCTTTACTTGCTTCTACATAAACTCTTTTTTCTCTGTTCACAAGAAAACAATTGTCATTGTCAATTATTACTTCACTTACCTTGGCACCGCCAGTGTATGCGGTAATATTCTGCCTTCCATTTGAGGAGTAAAGCTCACACGCATATTTTTCCGCAGAATTAATTTCCTCGTATTTAATATAAAAGTCTTTTTCAATAAATAATTTTTCAATAAGCATTTTTGACTCCATTCCGTTTGATTCTCCAGAAGCATTCTGTGATACCTGGGCTTTTTTAAGCTCCAAAACTTATCTCCATTTTTTTGAGGCGATAACAGCTGGCGGCGCTTAAAGCGGAAAATGCGCAGCAGAAATATATGAGGATTTCCTTTATTACCTCTCCCTTTGCCCAAAAAGCGCTTGCCCGCATTAAATAGTACATTGGGTTAATATAAAAATAAACATTTACAAGCAAATTTTTAGATGAACCTCCGGTAATGAGAAATACAAATATGAGTGAAATGATATATAACACCACTATCGTTGTACTCATGATACTGTTTCTTGTCAAAAGACACACAAGAGCTGTAACACAGGAAATAACTATATAGATCAGAAAATAAAGCAACCCAAGTTTAAGCGAATTCATAATCATTTCGCCCGATACAGTTACTCCCCTTGTGTTTGAACAGAGTATAACTGTAACAATGCTGTATATCATATAAATAATTCCATAATATACGTTTACAGCAAAAAGCTTAGAAAAATAAATTCTTAGCCTTGAGCCCCCGTAGGAAACCATAAGCTTCATGGTAGCATCTTTAAACTCGCTTAAAAACGTATGTACAGTCATGCTCACAAGAATAATCCACATAAGTACGTTCATAACGGCTGCCGAATAAATAACTTCCCAAGCTGCGGGGTTTAACTTATCCTCAAAATTAAGCATAAATCCAAACTGCACCGGGTTATTATCTATATTGTCAATGATGAATCCCATGTAAAAGCCTCCATCCCCGCTTGAGAGAAGAACTGTAAGCGCCGCGAAAGCAACCATCACTACAATCGCGATTATGTATTGCTTTGAATGAAAAAGTTTATAAATTTCGGCTTTTATTTGATTTCTCATATATTTCCTCCGATTACTTTTGAAAAATATGTCTCCAGATCTTCTTCGCATATTTCAAGCCGCCTGATCCCAATACTATTTTTTAGAAGGGCATCCGAAATATATTCTGTTTTATCAACGCTGTCTCTTATGCATATAGATTGATCAGGCATTATCTCCATCTTTTTTGGCTTAATCGCGCTGTTCAGTATGCTCATAGCTCTTTCAGGATCGTTTACTTCAAGCTTCACATATTTGCTGCACTTTTCGCTGAGCTCATCAACCGTTATCTGTTCGGCAATAACGCCTTTATGCAAAATGATAAAACGCTCAGCAATGAGGTAAAGCTCACTCAAAAGATGGCTTGATACAAGCATGGTAATCCCAAATTCCTTATTAATTTTAAGAAGAATTTGCCGCATCTCCATAATACCCACAGGGTCCAGACCATTTGTAGGCTCGTCAAGTATTAAAAATTCAGAATCGCCCAGTAAAGCCAGAGCAAGTCCAAGTCTTTGGCGCATTCCCAAAGAAAAATTTTTAGCCTTTTTTGAGCCTGTATCGCTTAGTCCAACCATATTCAATAATTCTTGTGCATAGTTTTTTTTCTTAAGTCCCATCGCAATTCTCATTGACTCAATATTCTCCTGTGCTGTCATCTCAGGATAAAGCGCGGGAGATTCTATTATGCAGCCTATACGTCTGCGCATCTTTTGCAAATCTGAACGCTGTGTTTTGCCGAACAATTCAAGCGCCCCTGACGTAGGACACGCAATACCCGTTATTAATCGTATGGTTGTTGTTTTCCCGGCGCCGTTTTCGCCGATAAAACCGCATATCTGACCTTTTTTAATCTCCATATTCAGGTGATTAACAGCCGTATGCTCCTTATATTTTTTTGTCAGCCCATTCATTCTTACAATACAATTGCTCATATATCGAACCCTTTCATATTAAAAATTTTTATATTTACTTTAACCCGGTATATTTGTTATTTAACTTCGCGTTTCTCTAGTAAATACCATGACAAACCGGACAGTATAATAAATCCCAGTACAAAATACAAAATTACATTTCTAATCAACGCCGAATCAGCCCAATAATTACAGGCCACCCAAATATAGCTCATAGGGTTAATGACACTATAAAGCTGTACAATAAAAGGATTCGACTGAGAAATCTGCATACCTATATCAATAAAGACATAAGAAAACATAAAAATTACCATGGATGATATCACCAGAGCTGCGTTCTGAAACAATAGAAACAGCGTCATTGCCATATAAGACATAATAACCATTGGCAAAAACATAAGAACAGATGACAATATTACATCCGCAAAACCTCCTGAGCTCATCCCGGTACCATATTTAAGCGAAGTATATATATATGCCAAGATATTAAACGGTAAATAAACGCTAAAAAATACACCGCATACAATTATTAACTTCGACCAGAGAAGCTTAATTTTGCTATTCCCTTTTGCGTAAGCAAGTTTTATGGAGCCTGTTGTAAATTCCTTGCTGAATGTCATAATTGTCACTACCAGCAAAAGCATCCACATAAAAAAGGTCATTGAAACTGATGAATATATGACTTCCATATACGTAGGAACAGCGGCGTTATCAAAGGCAAAGGTCATAAACCCATGCACAAGATCATAACCCTTAACCTTTTCTATAGAATACCCCATGGCAAATCCCTCATAGGAAAATGACATAGCAATATATGTTCCAAAAAGAAGCATGATAATAATTAAAAATAGTTTTAACACCAGTGAGTGCTGTAATTTGTATAAATCCGATTTAATTTGATTAAACATAGTTATTCTCCAATTAAAGTCTTAAAATGTGATTCAAGTGTTTCGCCATGCCAGAAGATTTCTTTTATCCGAATTTTCTTTTCGTACATAAGTGAACAGATATTTTCGATCTCCTCTGGCTGAACCGGTATTCTGAAACCACCGTTTTCAAACTGCGTATATCCGCATTTCAGATGGCTCTTAATAAGTTCTTCAGCATCTTTAGAATCAGGGGTTTTCAGAATTACGTATTTGCTGCATTTTTCATCCATTTCATTACGTGTCAATTCTTCGGTCATTACGCCTTTGTGGATAATTCCATAACAAGTTGCAATTTGATGTAATTCAGTAAGTATATGACTTGATACTACAATTGATATTCCGCGTTCACTGCATAGTTTTTTAAGAAGGTTTCTTAATTCAATAATCCCTATTGGATCAAGTCCGTTTGTGGGTTCATCCAATATAAGAAACTCAGGCTCTGATATCAACGCGGCTGCCAAACCCAGTCTTTGCTTCATACCAAGAGAAAAATTCTTGCTTTTTCTTCTGCCTGTATCAGTAAGACCTACAAGCTCAAGGACACTCTTCACTCTGGTTTTATCCTTTATGTTACGCTGAATACGCTGAACCTCCATATTCTGCTCTGCCGTCATTTCCGGATATGCGGAAGGCGCTTCAATAATACATCCAATTTTGTTCCTAAGCTTTATAATTTCCTGCGGGGAGCTTTCTCCAAAAAGCTTTATTTCACCGTCAGTTTTCTCTGTCAAGCCACATATTATTTTAATTGTTGTAGTTTTTCCCGCACCGTTTTCGCCAATGAATCCATAAATTTCGCCTTTTTTTACATTCATGTTCAGTCTGTCTAAAACATTGTAACTTTTATAACGTTTGACTAAATTATGGGCCTGAAATATATACTCTGACAAATTTTATATCCTCCCTTACTATTTTAAATCTGCTTTAGAAAATTTTATATAAGTAATCTCAAACATACAAAATATTGCCGCCGCCGAAACAATAAGCGCTTTTAACAGATTTTCATTGCTTACATCTGAAAAAAGAAATACCGCCTGCCCTGAAGGCATACAGCAGCAAGAAAAGTAGTTATTTGATATTTTTCTAAAGCATTATCTTGTTTTTTATTGGTGTTATCAATCCTTAAGTCACTAACCCAGATGATGCTATATTTGAATTTTGGAGTATATTTTTGATGGATATAATTAATGACTGGCTTTGTAAATTGAGAATAGATAAATCATCTACTGAGCTGCAAAAAAGACATAGAATCTTTAACTATTTATATAAAAATATTGAATATGATAACTTTCTTATGACTGAAATTTTCCACAACCGCGCAAACCGCAATCCCACAGCAGAGTTTGACGCTGTTCTTATTCACAACAGAGGCATTTGCAGTTCAATTTCTCAAGTATACCATGTCATATTATCCGCTGTGGACATTCACTCAGCATGTGTATGCTGCTCAGATCATAATTTTTCCCATCAACTTGTATGGTTCACCTCAACAAATACTTTTGATGATCTTACAAACGCAATTCTTTTCCCGGATAAAGCGGAAAAATATTTCAACTACTCATATCAGGAAGCAGTCAAACTGGGACAAAGTAAAAGTCCATTATTTGATGACAAGTACTGGATTACTGTTCCAAACGAGTGGATCGAACATATCGCTGATCACTCGCAGTTTTCAAAATATATCAATAAATATCTGCACCGGCAGCATGTACAATAATATTAAAAGCAAATCAGTGAGACACGCCCTAATATAAGGAACGTGACCTAAAAAAATGTCAGACTTTAAGCCGCCTAGCGACGGGGGATGTCTAACATTTTTTTGGTCGCGTCCCTTATTACTTTGTTTTTGAAAGACAATTGCGTGTACCTCAGGTGATTTAGTATTGACGGCAATCGCGACGGCGTATACATCGCTTTAACATATAATTAGTAATACAAAAATATGCTATTTTTTCTTTATAATGCACTAAAAAACAAAAAAATTTAAAATTAATTATTAATTGTATTGACATAAACTCCCTAATTAATATATAATACTACCAGTTGTCCTTTATAATTTGGGATACTGATACTATACGTGGATGTGAAAACTCGGGGATTAAATTATTGTAAACGTTACTATAAACACGTCAAAAAGGGAGATTTAAAGAATATTTATCCACAAATAAAATCTAGTCGGTTTCAAAATTAAGTCGGTTGCTTTAAATCCCATCGTAGGAGTGATGGTTTCTTAAGAAACACGTATAAAAGTGCAAGAACGTGCGCAAAAGGAGAGAATTATAATGTGTACACCTGCTAACAAAACTCTGGCAAAGGACGTCTCAATAGGAGAACAGTTGAATTGGTTGGCTGAGAACAAACCGGAACACAGGGTTGCTGTGTTTACTGAAGAGGGCATAACCTACACATGCAAGAAACTGAAAGAAAAGGTAGACGAAGTTGCAAAAGCGATGATCTCAATCGGCATCACCAGAGACACTCACGTAGGAATCATCGGGTGCAATTCATCCAAATGGGTGCTGGTTTTCCTTGCATGTGCAAAAATAGGCGCCATTTCGGTCCCTGTCAACGCGAATCTTAAGCATATTGAACTGGAGCATATTCTTTCCCAATCGGATATATCATTTATATTTATGAATAAAGCTTTCCAGAAAAACGATTTGTTAAATGAAGTATCTTTGATTCCGGAGATTCAATCTTTAGTTGAAAATATTATTCTATTTGATCAGGCTGAAACTCAAACGCTGAATGGAAGCTTTTTGCTTTGGAATGATTTTATACTTAAGCCGCAGCACAGCGGCGAATCAAAGCTAAAAGAACTAAGTGAAAATGTGGATTCCAGCCATATGTTTTGCATTCATTACGCTTCCGGAACCGCCAGGCTGCCTGTGGGTATTATGCTCAGGCAATTCAGCGTATTAAACAGCGCATTCAGAACTGGAGAGGCTCTTCACGCTTCGGAGGAAGATGCTTTATGCGTTGTGGTTCCGTTTTTCCATTGTTTCGGAAGTATCGCGTGCATATTGTCAACACTAATGTGCGGAAATACAATGGTTGTTGTTGATTCTTACAATCCTAAGAAAGCCTTGAAAGCGATTCAGGAATATAAATGCACTATATTTTTCGGCGTTCCGGCAATGTATACTATGATGATGAATTATGAACATTTCAGTGATTACGATATTACTTCCTTATATAAAGGTATTATATCCGGTTCGAAATTTCCGGAAGCGTTGGCGGCTAAGATCACAGAAGTGATGGGTATGAACTGTTTAATTAACGGATGGGGACTGACCGAGGCGTCGGCGGCATGTACGCTTCCCGATATCTACGATCCTTATGAAAAGCGAATTCTCACAGCTGGCAGACCGTCACCGAACGTTCTGATGAAAATTGTAGACGATTCAGGAAAGGAACTTCCGCCGGGGTCATCCGGTGAAATGTGCGTTAAGGGAAGCTGCGTGATGGACGGGTATTATAAGAATGAGGAAGAAACACAGAAGGTTATTGACAAAGACGGATGGCTTCATACAGGCGATATAGGGTTTGTGGACGGAGAAGGTTATTATACGGTTATAGACCGGAAAAAGGATATCATAATTCGTGGAGGTCAGAATATTTCCCCGAGTGAAGTTGAAGCAGAGATATGTACATATCCTGGTGTTATTGAGGCGCAGGTTGTTGGAGCTCCTGACGAAGTATTCGGAGAAGTGGTAGCAGCTTGTGTTATAGCCAAAGATAACGTGACGGATGAAGATTTGAAAAAACATGTGAATGCTAATATGGACGAGCATAAAGTTCCGAAGTATATTTTCTGTGTGGACAATTTTATCCGCACGGGAAGCGGTAAGATTCAGAAAGTGCATATAAGAAAAATGGTAGCGGAATGGGTAGAAAATAACAGCATTTCGTATGACAAGAGAAAAGTAACTGCATAAGGGACCAGCCCAGAAAAAATGTTAGACACTCCCATCGCTAGGCGGCCTAAAGTCTAACATTTATTTAGGGCCCGTCCCTAAGTTAGACATATGAAATACGTTGCGTTCAGAAAATCGCAGTTGCATTTTCTGAACGCGTTTCAGGAATTATGCTGTTATTTTAAGTTTGGAGGATAATAATTAATGTCTGTCTTTTTTTCACAAGCGACAAAATCTATGAAAACATCAGGTATAAGAGAACTTGCTAAATTAACACAGAGACCGGAAATTATTTCGTTTGCCGGAGGACTTCCGGCGGCTGAAATGTTTCCCGCCAAAAAACTAGCGGAAGTGTCACAGAAGGTTCTCTTGGAACATGGGCGGCAAGCTTTGCAATATATGTCAACCGAGGGGTACGCGCCGCTTCGCGTGCATATCGCCGGTTTTATGAACAGGGCTTTAGGTTGCGACGGTGTAGAACAGGACGATATCCTTATAATCAACGGTTCTCAGCAGGGATTGGATTTCAGCGCAAGAATTTTTGTCGATCCAGGCAGCGTTATACTTATGGAAAGTCCTACATATGTGGGCGCGATTAATGCGTTCTCTTCTTATATGCCTGAATTCGCGGAGGTAAGCACTGATAGGGACGGCATGATTATGGATGATATACAGGCCAAAATTGCGCTTTACGGCGATAGAATCCGCTTTATTTATGTAATTCCCGATTTTCAAAATCCGTCGGGAATCACTTGGTCGCTGGAACGTCGGCAAGAGCTGCTCAGGATTGCCAAAGATAATAATTTGATTATAATTGAGGATAATCCGTATGGCGCACTTAGTTTTAACGGCGAAATATTGCCGACGATATATTCCCTGGACCATGATGAGGAGAAAAACGTAGTATTTTTGGGCACTTTCTCTAAAATTATGTGTCCCGGATACCGTCTTGGTTGGGTTTGCAGTTCTAAGGAGATTTTGTCTAAGTATATTTTGTGTAAACAAAGTTCCGATTTGCATTCAAGTACGGTCAATCAATGGGAGCTCTCCTGCCTTTTTAATGAATATGATATATACAAACATATAGAGCGTCTGGTATCACTGTACAAACGCAGAAGAGATGTTATGGTGGACGCTTTGGAAACATATATGCCGTCTGATGTAAAATATGAAATACCGGGCGGAGGATTTTTTGTTTGGTTGGAATTCCCGCAGGAAGTCAATACAGGTGAACTGGTTGATAAGTGTTTGGAAAAAAACGTAGCATATATATCAGGTAGTTCTTTCTTTCCGAACGGAGGTAAAGAGAATTACGCACGCCTTTGCTTTTCCTATATGTCTGATGAGAAGATTGAAGGAGGCATTAAAATGTTAGGTGAATGTTTGAGCATGTGGCTATAGAAGGGGAAGGGAGTGTGGAGTTTGTCAGGAAAAATTACTATAAATACTAATATTTGCAAAGGGTGTAGAATTTGTGAAGGTGTTTGCCCCGCTAAAATAATAAATTTTGACAACACAAAAACTAATGAAAAAGGTTATTATACAGCTCAGGTAACAGATATGGATAAATGTATCGGTTGCGCTACATGTGCTTGTGTTTGCCCTGATATAGCTATTGCTGTGGAAAAGTTTTAGCAGAAGCAGAGTTAGTATTAGATAGAAAGGTTTTTATATGAGAAAAAAATTATGGAAAGGCAATGAGGCTATTGCCGAAGCCGCTGTTAGGGCTGGATGCCGTTTTTTTGCGGGTTATCCAATTACACCCCAAACTGAAATTCCCGAATATATGTCAGTGAGAATGTCGGAAGCAGGAGGTATTTTTGTTCAGTCGGAATCAGAGATTTCCGCTGTAAATATGCTTTACGGCGCGGCTGCGTCAGGCGTGCGCTGTATGACGTCTTCATCAGGTCCGGGTATGAGTTTAAAGCAGGAAGGAATTTCCTTTCTTGCAACTGCTGAATTGCCTTGCGTGATTGTTAACATAGCCCGCGGAGGTCCGGGATTGGGAGGAGTTTATCCTGCTCAGTCGGATTATTTCCAGGCGTGTAAAGGCGGCGGTCACGGGGACTATCATATGTTGGTATTAGCTCCGAATTCTGTCCCTGAAGCTGCAAATTTGACTATGGAAGCTTTTGATTTAGCTGATTATTACCGTAATCCTGTAATGATTCTGGGTGACGGAATGCTTGGACAAATGATGGAATCCGCTGAATTTGACCATGTTCCAACACAAAAAGAACTTCCTGATAAAGATTGGGTAATTACGGGTACAAAGGCTCAGCGCACACCGAACCTGGTGACAACAGGTTTTCTTCGTGCGGAAGACTCTGAAAAGCAAAACCGCATTCTTTTCGCAAAATATGCTAAAATGGCTGAAAATGAGGCGCGTTTTGAGGAGTATCAAACCGAAGACGCGGAAATTATTTTTGTGGCTTACGGCATAACCTCACGGTTTGCAAAAAGCGCGGTGAACATATTACGGGCTGAGGGCATTAAATGCGGACTTTTCAGACCAATATCGCTTTTCCCGTTCCCCGATAAACAAATAGAATCTTTAGCTAAAAACGAAAATGTCAACTTGTTTTTAACGCTTGAACTTTCTATGGGGCAGATGGTGCAGGATGTGCGTCTTGCGGTTAACGGGCTTAAACCCGTGCTTTTCTATGGACGCGCTGGCGGAATGGTAATGAATACCGAAGAAATTATTGAGGAAGCTAAAAAGATTTGCGGAGGTGCTGTTAATGGCTGTAGTGTTTGAAAAGACTCCCTCTATAACCGGTAAACCTTTTCATTATTGTTCCGGATGTTCCCATGGTATTGTGCATCGTCTGGTGGCTGAGGTAATTGATGAAATGGGCTTAGCAGGTAAAACCGTCGGAGTTGCCCCTGTAGGATGCGCGGCACTTGCTTATGAGTATTTTGATTTTGATTTTATACAGTCTGCACACGGACGCGCACCCGCAGTAGCTACCGGAATTCGCCGCTGTCAGCCTGAATCTGTAGTTTTTACGTATCAAGGAGACGGAGATTTGGCTTCTATCGGTACAGCGGAAATTATACACACAGCGCTGAGAGGAGAAAATCTCACGACAATCTTTGTCAACAATGCTATTTTTGGTATGACTGGCGGTCAGATGTCACCTACTACTTTGATAAATCAGAGAACAACAACTTCTGTTAAAGGACGTGATAAAGCGGCAGCAGGTTCGCCGCTTAGAGTGTGCGAAATGCTCTCAACCATAGAGGGGGCAACATTTGTTGAACGTACTTCCGTGCATAATACGCTGAATATCAAGCGAACAAAGAAAGCTATACATGCCGCTTTTGAAAATCAACTAAGAGGCGGGGGATTTTCGCTTGTAGAGGTTATTGCTGCATGTCCTGCAGGCTGGGGAATGAATCCCACAGATGCGTTACAGTGGTTGGAGCAGAATATGCTGGAATATTATCCGCTTGGCAATTTTCGTAATCCGCAGGAGGTGAACTAGATGCTGAATGAAATTATAATGGCTGGATTCGGCGGTCAGGGTGTGCTTTCTATGGGACGAATTTTAGCGGAGGCAGCTTTGGCAGAGGATAAGCGCACTTCATGGCTGCCGTCATACGGTCCGGAAATACGCGGAGGTACATCCAATTGTCATGTGGTTTTGTCGGATGAGGAAGTTGCAAGCCCTGTTGTCACCCGTGCTACGGCAGCAATTATCATGAACAAGCCCTCGTTGGATAGATTTGAAAAAAATGTGATTTCGGGAGGAACGCTGATAATCAACAGTTCTTTGATTGACAGGGAATCCTTTAGGGATGATATTACGGTTTATTATGTACCTGCAAATTCTATCGCCGCAGAGCTTGGAAGTCCTAAGGCGGCTAATATGGTTATGTTGGGAGCTTTTTTAGCAGCTACTCACGCAGTTAAGACAGAGTCTGTGGAACAGGTTATTAATGAGGACTTCGGTGAAAAGAAAGCCTCTATGGCTGAACTTAACAAACGTGCGCTTGCTGCGGGATTTAAAAGTATTTAAGATTGGAGCAGAGTTTTTTATGGGCAATATAATTTTGTCGGCAAGGAATTTATGTAAAACTTTTTCGAACGGTAACGCACAACACGATGTTTTGAAAAACCTTAACCTTAAGGTCTATGAAGGCGATTTAACAGTAATTATGGGACCTTCCGGTGCGGGTAAATCTACATTGCTCAACGCTCTTTCTGGCATGGATGTACCGTCTGCAGGAGAGATCAGTTTTTCCGGGAATGACATAAGTAAACTTTCTAGTGATAAACTGGCGGTGTTTCGGCGTGATAATTGCGGTTTTGTGTTTCAGAAGATGCATTTGTTGGACAATATGAGTATACTTGATAATATAATTGTCTGTGGATTGTTGATAGGTAAAAAACGCAGGGAAGTTACAGAAAATGCGAAGCAGCTTTTAGAGAAACTTAGTATTAATGAGATGACATGGAGCAAATATCCTTTTCAAGTTTCCGGCGGTGAAGCTCAAAGAGCTTGCATAGCCCGCGCTCTTATCAATGACCCTAAAATAATATTTGCCGATGAACCTACAGGGGCACTTAACTCAGAATACGGCAAGGCCGTGCTTGACGCGTTGACTGACATGAATGAACAGGGAAGAAGTATTGTTATGGTAACGCATGATATTAGGTCGGCGCGGCGCGGTAACAGAATCTTGTATTTACGCGACGGTGTAATATGCGACGAATTTAACTTAGGTAAATATATAAGCGGAGATACTGAACGTCAAAATAAGCTTAGAGAATTTCTCCAAGAAATGGGGTGGTGAAAATGATAAAAACCTTTATGTTGGCGCTTGCTCCTATACGAAAAAAGAAAGGACAAACGGTTTCGTTATTGGCGTTGTTGTTGATAGCAAGTGCGCTGCTGTATATCGGGTTGCTTATTGTACTTAATATATCCGGTTTTTTTGATGTAAAGGCGAAAGAAAATAATTCGGCGGATTTCGTTGTTGTATTAGAGGACGCTGTTTTTTCAGAAGATGATGTGACTTGGTTTAGGGATAAGCCCCAAGTCAAATCAGTAGAACGGTTTGAGGCGCTTATATTACCGGATGCATTAATAGATTATGCTGAAGGAAATCGATTTAAAAACACTATCTTATTAGATGAAAAAAATTTAGGCGGTATGTTTTCGCCGCGGCTTGTTGGCGAAACACTTCCTTCTACTGAATCCAATGCAGCATATGTACCTTATATGTTTTATTCTGCCGGTGGATTTGAGTTAGGTGATACGTTTGAAATAAAATATGATGAAAAAATACATACGCTTAAAGTTTGCGGTTTTTTTGAGGAAGTTAATTTGGGATTTATATACAATCCTTTTATAGGGGTAGTACTGCCAAATTATGATGACTTTGTAAGTGATCTGTCGTCTCCTGTCCATTGTTCTGTTTTGCTTGGGCGTGTTAATGAAAAAAGTGATTCGGAAATTTTAAAGGACTATGAATATGAGAGAGAAACGGCAACTAACCCTGTAGCACCTCACGCAGATGTTTTTCTATGTATGGATATTATATCGGCTGGTCAGAATACAACGATGACACTGATAATGGCTGCGGCTTTGCTCATTTTTCTGGCTCTATTAATTGTGTTGGTTACTTTGGTTATGATTTATTCACGTATAACTGACTCTATTGAGGATGATATAATTAACATAGGGCTATTGAAAGCAATTGGATATAGGGGCGGACAAATCATTAATAGTATTGTCATGCAATTCCTGATTGTTTCTTTGGCAGGTTGTATATTGGGTATAATTGCATCATATGTTATTTCGCCTTTGCTTTTTTCAGGTTTTGCAACGCAGAGCGGTTTGATATGGAATAAACGTTTTGATATGACCGCGGTGTTGATTACGGTTATTGTTATGACTGCAGCGGTATCGTTAATTTCACTATGGGCTACAAAAAGGGTTAAAAAGCTTCATCCGACTGAAGCTTTGAGCGGCGAAATTTCCACCGATAAATTTAAGAAAAACCGTTTTCAATTAGACAAGGTAGGCGGACCGTTGAGTCTTTTACTTGCGTTGAAAAACTTAAGATTGAAACAGAGTGCCAAACTTACTTTAGTTTGTGCTATAACGGCCTTTGCCACTATCTTATTTGTAATCCTGTATTATAACACAAATATAGAGACAGATATTTTTCCGAATCTTGTTGCGCCATCGTACTGTGATTTGGGTATACTTCTTAAAAGTGATTCAGATGAGGCGGAATTACAACAGTTACTTAATGATATAAATTATGTGGATGGCGTTGAAAAAGCTGTATTTAATTGTATGCAGGCAGGGTACGTGGAAAAGCGTTTTACCGTTACATATGTTACCGATGATTACAGCAAATTAACAATGGGTGGCTTTGTTTACAAAGGGCGTTCGCCTGAAACGGCTTATGAAATCTCTATAGGGGGTACAATAGCAAAGTCATTAGGGAAGAAAATCGGTGACAGAATAAGCTTTGAATTCCAGGGAGGAACAGAGGAATACGAAATATGCGGTTTGGGACAAGGTATCAACGGCGGAGGTTGGGCAGCAGAATTTACCACAGAGGGTATAAAACGTATGAATCCAAATTATAAGCCGTCAATGATTTATGTTTACGCACAAAAAGATGTTAACGTTAATGATTTACAGGAAAAACTTGAATCAAAATTTGGTTCAAGTATAGTCAATACGCTAAATGTTGAAGAAAATAAACTGGTTTTAGCTCCGTACCTTGACGGAATTGCTCTTTTTACCGCATGGATTATATTTGTGGCGTTGTTGATTATTATATTAGTAATGCTAATTGTTATCAAGGCATATATTATACGGCACCGATATATGTTAGGGATACAGAAAGCAATAGGCTTTACGACTTTGCAGCTTATGCATCAAATAGCAATAAGCTTTATGATTCCGGTTATTTCCGGGTTGATATTAGGATGCATAGCAGGAGCTGTTTATGCAAATCCCTTTTTTAATGTTCTATTTAGCTCTATTGGATTTATGAACGTGGGTTTTATCGTTCTTCCTGTGGCTGTCATTGGCGTCTGGATTGGGTTAGCGCTATTTGCTTATCTCGCAGCTATGGTAATATCTTGGAATACACGAAAAATCTCCGCACATACATTAATAAGTAATTAACAAACAAGTAAATTAAAGTGGTGCCATTTTTACGCTATATCGTAACTTACACTGACCTTAAGTTTAGTTTTTGACAGTGTTTTGCGCAGAAAGAGGTGGTTTTTATGAAAACAAAAAAAGAATACGGTTTATATTGGATATATAAAAAAACAAATAGTCCAAAGTTTCTCCTGATTCATGCGTTACTTGTGATTATATCTACAACTTTGACAGTTTCAATGGCTTACTTTCTAAAGGTATTTGTCGATATTGCAAACGGTGATAGTGATAAATCATTAGTAGCTACCGGGGTAAGTGCTTTGATAGTAGTCTTAATAGGCGGTATTATTACTGTGATCAGCTCAATTGTTGCAAAATATACTTTTGGCAAAACCGAACGTGGTTTAAGGGCGGAGGTTATGGATATCGTTTTGTCAAGACGCATAATGGATATACGTAAAAAACACACTGGAGAATTGCTGACAAAATTGACTGATGATGTTAGGGCTGTGAGTAATTGTTTTGTACTTATCATCAACAGCATGGTAGGCGGTATAGTTTCTGCACTGTTTGCTATAGTTGCAATGTTTGTTTTAAACTGGAAAATGACATTAATTATGCTTATTTTAATGCCAATTTTGATGGCTATGATAGCAATAATATCTCCTTTTATGCAAAAGGCAAGTAAAATTGATAAAAATAACGATGAATTAACCAGAAGTATGATGCAGGAAAATCTTAGCAGAATAATACTTATAAAAACATATTTCATGCGCACTAAAATAGGAACAAAAGTTAGGGATTTATATTCCGCGAAGTTAAAAAGTGGAGTTAAATTGGGGATATGGGAAGGATCAATACTTTTTTTCGGTGTGTTTATCTCAATGGCGATGTTCATGATTACTCTTGGTGTTGGCGCGCATTTTGTGCGCACAGGAGAAACCACAGTCGGAAATCTTGTTGCGATGGTTCAGCTTTTAACTTATATTATAAATCCCATTAATAAACTTTCGGAAACGATACCTTTAATAACTCAAGCAACTGCTTCATCTGCCAGAATCGGAGAGCTTTACGCGTTCCCAGCAGATGAAGAAATATCCATGTCTTCCGCAGTTGAGGCTACTGAGCTAACGGCAGAGAATGTGAATTTTTCATATGACAGCGAAGAAGGCGAGGATTCGTATGTTCTAAAAGATATAACAGCGTCCTTTTCTAAAGGGTGTGTTACGGGAATTGTTGGCGAAAGCGGAAGCGGAAAAAGCACTTTGTTAAAACTTCTCATTGGTCTTTATGCTCCTCAACAGGGAACAGTTAAACTCAAGCACAAATCCGGAGTGCTTACCGGGGAAGAAATAATGCCGCAAATCGCATATGTGCCGCCTTCTGATTACTTATTTTCAGGTACAGTATTGGAAAATATAGTTATGGCTGAGGATGAGCCTGATTTGGACGAGGTTGAAGAAGCGTTATCCGGGGCAAATATTTTGGAATTTGTTGAATCTATGTCAGATAAGCTGGATACATTGTTGGGTGAGAGCGGGGCGTCTGTCTCAAGCGGACAAGCTCAAAGACTGGCGATTGCACGTGCAATATATAAAAAGTCTCCGATTGTTGTTTTTGATGAACCAACAGCCAATCTTGATGTTGATTCGATTGAGAAATTCCAGGCAACGATTAAACTTATTGCAAAAAATAAGATATGTATAATAGTAACTCATGATGTACCTACAATAACTGTTTGTGATAAAGTTTATATGATTGAACAGGGAAATATTAGCGAAAAAAATGCTGAAGAAAAAATTGTGTTAGCATAAGGTGTTTAAATATTCGGAGTTGCAGGGATATAACCTTCAATTTTTATATTCTATCCGAGCGTTATAAGAAATTCCTGCTTGTCTTTTTCAAGTATGGAACACACATCGTTGCAGGTGTCGCACAATGACATTTGCACATTTACTTTTGCATGATTTTTCCTCTTTTGTGGCGTTTTATTTAATCACTTATAATATACCACAAAAGCCAAGGGAAAATAATTTATCAAATAATGACGATATTCCTATGTTTCATAGGTTTTGCAATCGGCTTACCGTATTTGTATTATAGGAGGAGACTATCAAATGAATTGCGATGACATGGTAGATATTGTCAATATTATTGAAAAAAATGTTTCTAAAAAGGCAGTTGAAGTACTCACGTTGGAACATAATGGATTTGAAGAAAAAAATCCCGCATCTTCTATTCAGGAAAGAATGTATACATTGTACTGTATTAATCCTGAGCGGCTTGATTACAATGTTACTTTGTCTTTGTCTTTGTGTGGTAACTTAAATGTTGAACAACTTTGTGATGCCCTAAATGAGTGTTTAAAACTTAATTTAATGTTGACCGCAACTTTTTTCCAAATAGAGGGGATATTATACTATAAAATACGCCCGGAAATACAATTGAATATTGAATACATAAAATATGGAGCGGATTCTTATGATTCTTATAAAAATTTGAAAAAAAATGAGTTAAAATCCTTTATACAACCGTTTTCTTTGAATACTGACGAACTACTAATACGCGCTAAGTTGATTCAGTATGCAGATGATAAGCATTTAGTTCTGCTGGATTTTCACCATATAATTTTTGATGGTGTAAGTTTCCCCCCTTTTCTACATGATTTGCAAATGCTTTATAATCAGTCGGGAGACTGCATTGAAAAATTGTATGAATACTGTGACTTTGTTAATTGGCAAAACCGATACGTGCTTAGCGATGAATACTCCAAAAAGAAAGCGTATTGGAAAGATATATTAAATACAGAAACTTCATTATGCGATATGCTAGTCGATTACCCTAGTGAGAGAAAGGAGATTTTAACTACTGCGTCCTATAAAACAGAAATTTTCAACTATAAAGAAATAAACGAGGCATGTCAACATTTGGGCTGTACAAAATATGCTTTTTTCAGCAGTATTCTTGTTTTTGTTCTTTCTAAGCTGACTTTTCAGAATGATATTACATTCGGAACCACTGTTTCAATAAGGAATCGTCGTGACCGTAAGCGTAAATTTCAGTCGATTATTGGTATGTTTGTTAATATGCTCCCTGTTCGTAATGATATCTCAAATGATATGCGTTTTTGTGACTTTATCACTTGCATTCAGAATAATATTAATTTGATGTTACAAAATTCAGATGTACTTTATGAAACAATATTAGATATGTCCAACAGTAAAAGAAGAATTAATCCGCTGTTTGATGTTGGTTTCCGCTATCAGGATTCTATTAATGATGTTTTCAAACTTGATGGTTTAAGTTGTTTTGCTGAGGAGGAGATGACTCCTAATTGTGTTTATGATCTGATGATAATGGTAGATGTACGTAAGGATTCGTTTGAATTTACTGTTAATTATGCTAAAGAATTGTATCGAAAGTCTACTATTACGTATTTAGTTGATCTATTTGTACAAACGATAAATAATGTTCTGGAAAATACAAAGATTTTGTTGAAAGATTTACCGATTAGCTCTAATGATGATAAAATTAAAATATTAGAGGACTTCAATGCCACACAGACGGATTACCCGAGAGACAAGACGGTAGCACAGCTGTTCGAAGAACAGGTCGAGAGAACGCCGGATAATATTGCGATAGTGTTTGAGGACGAAAAACTGACCTACCGTGAACTCAACGAAAAAACGAATGTGCTGGCACATAAACTGCGTGAGCTGGACGTAAAACCTGATGATTTCATAGCGATTATTGCCGAACGCAGCATAGAAATGATTGTCGGAATTTATGCGATAATCAAGGCGGGCGGAGCGTACGTCCCGATTGATCCGACATATCCTGAGGACAGAATTCACTTCATGATTGAGGACTGTAAACCGAAGGTGGTACTTACATACGAAGCGGAAATTAACATGGAAATACCCGTAATTGACCTCGGAAAGGCGGAGGTTTGGGAAGGTGCGGCCGGAAATCCCGAACTCGTCAATAAGCCTGATGACCTCATTTACTGCATTTATACCTCGGGAACTACAGGTAGGCCCAAGGGAGTTTTGAATTATCACGCTGGCTTGATTAATAGAATACTCTGGATGCAAAGCCTTTATCCCATACGCAATAACGATGTAATTCTACAAAAAACAACATTTACATTTGATGTTTCTGTATGGGAAGTTATTTGGTGGAGTTTGATTGGTGCAACTGTAGCTTTACTTGTTCCTGGCGGTGAAAAAGAACCTGAAAAAATTTGCAGCGCTATTGAAAATTATGCGGTAACCGCTATTCATTTTGTGCCGTCAATGCTTGGTATGTTTGAAGAATATGTTATGCTGACCGTCGGAGCAGCAAAAAAACTCTGTAGTTTGAAGTATATATTTGCTAGCGGCGAAGCTTTGAAATCAGTTCATGTACAACAATTCTTTAAAGCAATGAAAACTGATAATTCCCAAGTTGTCTTAGCTAATCTCTATGGGCCAACAGAGGCAAGTATTGATGTTACTTACTATAATTGCACAGAAGATGAAATGAGATTAATTCCTATCGGGAAACCTATATGGAACACTCAGATTTACATTGTAAACGATGGAAATCTCTGCGGAATCGGCATTCCCGGAGAACTGTGCATAGCGGGAGATGGATTAGCGAGGGGTTACCTAAACAGACCCGAATTGACAGCAGAAAAATTCATAGACAATTCGTACGGAGAAGGTAAACTTTACCGCAGCGGAGACCTTGCGAGATGGCTTCCCGACGGCAATATTGAGTACTTGGGACGTATTGACGAGCAGGTAAAAATCCGCGGTTTCCGTATAGAACTTGGAGAAATTGAAAGCAAAATCCGTGAAATTGAGAGCATCAAGGACTGTGCGGTTATTGCAAGATCGGACAGCGGCGGAGACAAAGCTATATATGCTTACTATACGTCAGAAGAACAAGTAAGCGTATCCGAAATAAGGGAAAGGCTGAGCGAAGCGTTGCCTGAGTATATGATACCTTCATATATGATGCAAATTGATGCGGTACCTGTAACCAGAAACGGAAAGCTTGATAAACGGGCGCTTCCGGAGATTGAGGCAATAACAAGTAAAGAATATATAGCTCCGAGAAATGAGATGGAGACCGTTATTTGCGCTGTATTCGGTGAAATTCTTAATGTTGAACAAGTTGGTGTCAGGGACAGCTTCTTTGAGCTTGGCGGACATTCATTGCGTGGGACGCGGCTTGTAAACCGAATCGAAGCGGAAACAGGCGTAAGAATCGCGCTCAAAGAGGTATTCTCGAACCCGACTGTTGAAAAGCTGGCTGTACT
>JGI20171J29575_12612609_pt1 | contig 21209 bp, 23 predicted proteins | sample TergutNc150P4_FD_29575 | JGI IMG/M metagenome (IMG submission 29575)
TTACATGCACTAAGGGTATTGAAAAATGGGCCCTCCTTATTAATCCCTAGGGTTACTAGGTCTAACATTTTTTCTGGGCGCGTCCCTTAACTGACTTTATTTCGGGTATCAGTCGGTAGAAACCGACCTCCCTAGGAGAGACTCGTTTTTCGTCCTATCCTATGATATTATACCATTTTTCAGCTAATTGTCTATTCGGATACCGTCAAGCTTGTCTATACTTTTCGTAGCCGGTGGCTACATACATTATTACAAATAAAGAGAATGATATGCCTGTAAAATAGCGAAAAACCTATAAATAAATTATAGTTAAAATTATAATCTTTTATTGTATTTTCAGACCTATTTAAAAGTTTCTTTTCTCTAATAAACATTTCATATACCTGTTGCATTCTTTTAGCCATAAAAAAACCTCCTACTTTCCAGACAACAATGACATTAAACAAACCTTTTGCCGAATCCTTTATCATTTGCTGAAATTGCGGTCTTTTATCCGACTTAGCCGAAAATGCGCGGTCTATATAGCTTGAAAGCACGGTCATCCCGTTCTTTTTGGTAAAGTCTTTGCACTCACGAAGCTGTCCCTCAACGCTTTGTTCCCGCTGGCTCTCTTTGAGTAGAGTTATTAGCTCACCCGATATAACCGACAAATTTGTAATAAATACGGATTTCCCGCTGCTTCTGTCCGTCTATGACTTCCTTTTCCCCGACCTCAATTTTGTTTATCAGCTTGGTCAATATGCCGCGGTTTATGGCTTCAAGGTTTTTGTACTGCCGGATAACGTCCGCCCACTCCCGCGTGTTGCTCTGTTCCGTTTGAAAACCCTCAATTTGTTCCGTGAGTGATCGGGACTGTTCCGCTTGCTCCTGCCGCTCCGCTTCGTATTGAATAATCAGCCTATCGCACACTTCCTCGGGGATTTTTCCGTTTACCTTGTCCTCGTAAAGAGATTGTATCAACCGTTCCAGCTCTGCGCGGCGCTTTTCGACGGCTTGTTTCCCGGCGTTCAGTGCGTCAAGCTGTAATTGCCCCTCGGCGGCTTTGAGTAGTCCTACCCGCTCAAACAGGCTTTGCTCGTCATACTCAACCATAGCCGCCTTTTGCCTTATGTCGGTCAATACAATTTCATTCAAAAGATGTAAAGGGATATATAGTGAGAAGAACAAGCCTGTTTGCCGCTCCGTGATGAACTCCCGCACATATAGGATTCGTATGTTGCCTCGTTGCCGTTTTTGAACGCCTGATGCTTTCGCTGATACCGCATAGCGAAACCACAGTCACGGCAGTACATAAATCCGGCGTACGGGCTGATTTCCCCGTATTTTGTCCGCTTGGGTCTTGCTGCGGCCTCCGCCATTTGCCGGACGCGCTCCCACACTTCAAGACTGATGATCGGCTCATGGGTGTTTTCAACCTTTACCCATTCCTCCGGAGGCTTGTGTATGGTTTTCTTGTTCTTGTATGACGTATTGCCCGTCTTGTTCTGCACCAGATGACCGATATAAAACTCATTCGCCAGCATCTGACTAATCGTTGTGTCATTCCAAAAGCCGTTTTCGCGGAACGGATTGGGTTTCCCGTCGCGCCGGTATTGATATACTCTCGGCGTGATGACCTTTTCATCGTTCAGCGCATGGGCAATCCGCATATGTCCGTAGCCTTGATACCTCATATCAAATATACGCCTTACAATGGCGGCGGCTTCGGGGTCGATTATCAGCTTGTGTTTGTTGTTCGGGTCGCGGATATATCCAAAGTGGGTACGGCAGCCAACAAACTTTCCAGCTATATGCGCGGAATGGAGTACAGCCTTGATTTTATTGCTGGTATCCCGTGCGTAAAAGTCGTTCATCACGTTTTTGAACACCATCATCATATCGTTGTTTTTATGAATCGTGTCAACGCCGTCGTTCAAAGCGACAAACCGACACCCGATCGCGGGAAAGATAAAGTCCGTATACCGTCCGACCTCAATATAATCCCGACCGAATCTTGACAAATCCTTGCATAGAATCAAATTGATTTTCTTGTCCGTCGCGTCCGCGATCATGCGGGTCAGTCCGGGCCGGTCAAAGCTCGTTCCGCTCACCCCGTCGTCAACGTACACGTCGTACAGATTCCAGCCCTGCTCTTTCACATGGCGGCAAAGCATTTCCTTTTGATTTTCTATACTTGCGGATTCGCTTTCACGTTCGTCCTCGCGGCTTAATCTCGCGTAAACACCCACATTGTAAACCGTTGCTTGCATAATCTTTGTTTAACCTCCCGATTAGCCAACATATACGGTTAGGGCGCAACGCTTATACCTGTCTCAATTATAGCATATTTTTGTTGGCTTTTCAATCAGTTTTTAGTTTTTATCCCGGTTTTCCTCTGATTTTCTTAACAAAGCTTTGATAATCAGTTCTTCCCACAGGATCCGAAAATCGCCTTTGTCGGTGTATACGCTCGTAACCTTGTACAGCGTATCGCCTATCTTGATTTCGAGATTTGCGGATAACGGTTTTTGCTGGTTCCCCACGGTCTGACCTCCTGAATTTCAGGAGAGAAGGCTTCAGATCCCGTTTGTTATTTCCAGCTCCATTTGTTATCCTTGGCCTCGCTTGTTATATATAGCTACTTTATTACGTCCTTTCTCTTTTCCTGATAATAAATTTTCAGAGAGAAGAAATATCCCTCTATTACATAACCCACCGGCAAAGGCCGCTTTTGGCAATGTTTGAATAAAAATTTGCATTTTACAGTGTTTATCTCAATTATACAATCCAAAGGTGCCGGCTAATTTCACCGTTGAAAAAATTTTTTAAATGAAAATATCCCTCTCACTACATAACATGCAAATTGAGGGCAGTTTTGGCAACAATTCTATTAAAATCTTGAAAAATATGACCGCGTATGGTATATTATTTAATGAATTTATCTTTTTTGAGAGGTAAAATTACATATGGCGTTATTTAGTAACAAAGAGCTTGAAGCCTTGCAAATAGAGAATAAACGGCTGCGGACGGAATTGGAACGGATGCAATGCAGAGAAGAAAGCTACAAGTCAACAATATCGGCGTTAAATCAAGGCGTTGAAAAATTCCGGGAACAGCTTTTATCATTTCAACGAGAAACAGAGAATCAGGCCGCCGAAATCACAGAGCTGCGCCGGCAGCTTGCCAACGCAAAAAAGAAGCCGCACAACGAGCGCGGCGCGGGCAGGAGCCGGAAAGCCACGGCTGAACAAATCAATTTCATTCTATTCCTGCGAGCGGAAGGCAAAAGTTATGATTATATCGCCCACGCTCTGACGGAAAAGTACGGCGGCAAGTGGAACAAAACTAACGTCCGCAATACCGTTATAGCGGAAAAGAATTAATTTCTTTACTGCCGTATTTTTAAGGGCAGGAATAAGGGACATACGTTTTTGCCCCAACAGCTTGCGGGCAAAGCCCGCAACACGACATTCCATAAGGCTTTTCGACTGTTTTCCGACATTCAAAAAAGCGTATGAACATATTGGCTTTGGTATGAAAACGGTATAAACGCCGCCTATGTGGGCGGCGTTTTCGCTGATATAACAGGGCTTACCCGCCCACGGGTTACGAAAATAACCCAATCGCAGACAGTATAACCCTTGTTGTGGGCTTCGCCCACAAGCTGTTCCGTGGTGGGTAGAACCCGCCTATTCCTGCCGTCAAGATTTTGACAGAAATGCCACCCACGAGGGGCGGAGCGTGGGCGCGCCGATGATGACACAAGTGGAACAATTAGCGATTGTCTCAAATTGTCGAATAGTTGGAAATTATTTTGTTGAATATTCACTTTATTTTGCTAAATGGGTTGTTTTTGACGTGATTTTGTGATATAAATTATAATGAGAGTTGGTGTATCCATCTAATAATTGCAATGGGGGCGAAGGCAATGAATAAGGTGCTTATGGTTGTGCTTGATGGCTTGGGCGATAGAACATATGCCGAATTGAATAACTGTTCTCCTCTTGAATTTGCGAACACACCAAATCTTGATTTATTAGCAACCAATTCTATTTGCGGTATGCTATATCCATTAGGGATAGCCATTCGTCCAAGTAGCGATGTCGCTCACATGGCTCTATTTGGGTTAGATTATGAAAAACATTATACTGGACGTGGTCCGATAGAGATTTCTGGATTAGGTATAAGCCTTAACGCTAGAGATTTGGCATTTAGAGGAAATTTTGCTGTTGTAAATAACGAGTTGCTTGTTGACCGTCGGACTAATCGCCAATCACCACCTAAGGAACTTTTGGATAGACTGAAATTTATTAAAATTGATGGATGTGTTTTTGAACTATATCACATTGCTGAACACAGATTTGCGTTGAGAGTAGTCGGAGATGATTTATCAAGCAGTATTACTGATTCTGACCCGCATATTGAGGGTACAAAACCAATAATAGTAGTGCCAACAGATGAAAATGAAAAGTCGAAAAAATCTGCAACACTTATAAACAAATACATAAAACATATTAGCGAATTATTGTGTGACAGCACATATCTTTCAAATTGTATTTTACTCCGTGGTGGTGGGGAATTACCAAGTTGGTATAATTTTTATGACCGTTACAATATGAAAGCAGCTTGCATTACTAACAATGCGCTATATAACGGAATCGGTCATTTGTTGGGGATGGAAGTTTTGTTGCCAATAAGGCATCAGAATTATTTGCATTACTATTCGGCAATTCCCGAAATGGTTATGAGGGCGTTGACCGATTATGAATTTGTGTTTCTCCACTTACAAGAAGCAGATTTGTTTGGTGAAGATGGAGATGTTGACGGAAAGGTATCTGTTATTGAAAAAATTGATAATGCTTTGGGGTTCTTAAATCATCTTGCAGATAATATTTTACTGGCTGTCACATCTGACCACTCCACTCCTTGTTGTCTTAAAGCACATTCAGGAGATTCTGTTCCTGTGCTTTTTCATGGGGAAGGGGTTAGGACAGATGACGTAAACCAATACAACGAGAGATGTTGCGCCAAGGGTGGATTGGGTACGATTCAAGGTGAAAATTTTATGCCTCTGATATATAATTTTCTTGGTCGTGCAGAGTTGAAAGGATGTTGAAGTAAATAAAAATACTAATCGACTGTGATAGACACGGAGTTGAGTACAAAAAGCATATTATAGAGGCATTAAAGGACTATTGCGAAATTACTGACCTACAGTTCAATGAACAGCCATATCCCATAGTTGCCGCAAATTTATCTTCACGATTGTTGCAGGAAGAGTTTTATCTTGGCATATTGATTTGCAAGTCAGGAATAGGAATGGATATAGTCGCAAATAAACATAAGGGGATATATGCAAGTAATTGTTTTACAAAAAAACAATGTCAATATTTTAGGCAAAACAATAACGGCAATGTACTTTGCCTCGGAGTAGACTTTGTAACAATTCCCACAGCAATTGAAATTTGTTTAACTTTCATAAATACAGAGTTTCTTTCGCTTAATCAAAACCGAATTGATTTATTGCAATCTATTGAAAGGGGTCTTTGCTAATGGAAATCATAGCCAATAGCGTTTCCGAAGCGTGGGAAAAGGGCATTAGAGCAATCCTTCGGAACTACCAAAAAACTGGGGAAACAGTTATCACTGAAAGGGATACAACAAGCATTGAAATTGAAAATCTTGTTTTTTCGATTAAAACTCCTTTTGCTGAACCACGGTTCTCAGCGTTACACCCAAACCCTGAGTATTTACAGGCATATTCAGATGGTATACTTGACTTCAAATATCAAAAAGATGTTTATTCGCGAATGATTCGGACTGAATACAACGAAACTAATATTAATCAATTGGATGAAGCAGTTGAAAAACTTAAATCAAAATGGTTTACATCAAAAGCGGTAGTAACCATTTGGGATCCTTATGTGGATATTGATTCTGACCATCCTCCTTGCACTTGCATGGTGCAATTTTATATTAGAAAAAACAAATTATATCTTACAGCGTTTTTTAGAAGCAATGATGCGTGGTTATGCTCACACGGAGATATGATTGCACTAACTAATCTGCAACAAAAGGTGGCGCAGGCTGTTGGCGTTGAAGTTGGTTCATACACTCATATCGCTTGCTGTTATCATATTTATGAGTATGATATACATGCGGCGTTACAGAAATTTCAATAACTATCGGAGGTGTTACACTATGTCTATTGTTTTATATAATGATTCCTATAGTTTTGGAATTGATGAACTTAATAAAGTCTACCTCGCTTTATTAACTGTTGCGGATAAAGTCTACATCAACGCCAATGTAGAAGTTGATTGGCAAATTGATACGGTTGCTTACAAGCATATAAAAGAGAATCTCAAAACCCTTGAAAAAGAGGGTTATATTGTCTATTGGCGTTACCCAAATGAGAGAGCAAAAACCAAAAGCGAAATAATTGTTGATAAAAATCAATATTTAATGTGGGATGAAATCATCAACAAAACATTTTTTAACGCAGAAAAAATGGGTAGTATATTCAATTATTGGGGTTCAGGAAAAGGTCTGTTAGAAACACGGGAAGAAAACACTTCAAAAATATTGCTTATCAGGAGAGAGTATTGGACTTATGCATTGCTTGAAATACTTAAAGCTGATAAGGTGATGAATTTCTTTTCTGGTTGGATGCCCGATTATGAACGTATCCCTTCAATTACAACCACTTCAATTGAAGACCTTGCGTTACGTAGTATTTTCTCAGAGGTAGTCTCGTCAGTTTTTGCATTGAGTGCAACAGACATTATTGCAATCCATAATAAAAATAAAAAACTAAGAGCAAACTTGAACGCAAAATCCAAGCTGATACCTACATCAAGCAATGATGTCATCACTTCTTTATTAAGTGAGGCGATTTCTGCTAACCAAGAAATTGTTCGCACTGAAAAATATGCTATTATTGAAAACTCCGTTGACTTATCTGTGGCACTTGCGGGAATAGCTGCCGATTTCACACCAGTTGGCTTTATTTTCAACCAGCTAACTACTGCAAAAGATATTGGACAAGGCTTATATAATGCCTTTGGTGCATTGTACGGTGCAGATAGAGATAGAAATATATTTTATCTGCTCATAAAAATGAGAAAGAACTTGAACCGCACACTAAAACGTTCAAAAGCAAATCACTTCACACCCGACAATCAATAAATTCATGGGAGCATAGCAAGAATTTGTTCTAATTAAAATAAATTAAAGATTAGGCCGCATTTTCTGCAAAAAATGGACACCGGGAAATCCCGTGCCCATTTTTTTATTATCGTATATATCGGGTTTAGGTATAAGCGTTACCCAAACCATGTGTTGGCTTGATTTTTTGACTTCTACTCAAAGAGAGGTATTCTTCGTTTTGCTTTTCGCTTGAATAGCGGCAATACAGCACAGCTTTCGACTTGCTCACCCCCTCTGCTTTGTTTTTTAAACTTATCCCTGCCCGACAAACTGCCTGAGCGCATCCTCTACATAAGCGTTAAGGGAAACGCCGCGCCCGGACGCTTCAAGTGCCGCCTTTCTGTGAAGTTCAGTACCGATACGCACATTGAAAGACCCCTTAAAAGGCTTTTCGGGCTGTATATCGTTTTCTTCGCAATAGTCAAGATATTCGTCTACCGCATCACGAAAATCGGCGGTAATCGTTTTTACGCTATCGCCCTCAAAAGATATTAAGGATTTAATTCCGACGATTTTACCGTGGAACACCTCTTCTTCCTCTGAAAATTCTATGCTGCCGACATATCCTTTATAGTGAAGGCTGTTTCTATCATTCGTTTTCATAACAATCCCCTTTCTGATAACATATAAATCACATCATCAATTTGATACTGCTTTAAAATATTTCGCGGATGCGGCTTGTGGAGCCGGATATAATCGCCGTCGCCATTCACAAAAGCCACCCTCGAACCGCCGGTTTTACCTGTTGTTGCTGAGTTATATCCCAACCTGTTCAGCAGCGTTGTCAATTCCTCAAACGTAAAATCCTTTGGTCGTGCCAGCAATCTTTCGGTTAATTTTTCCTTTTTACTCAATTCATTTCCCCTCCGCAATATTATTATACCCTAATCAAACGAAAAATGCAACTGTTTTTAGTTGCGCATTGACTTTTTTTGAAAATTATTTTATGATACTCGTGCGGACACTTGACAGGCGTCCGTGAAATATTTTTATGGAGGGTCAACGCTAAATGATTGAACGCGCAATCGGGGGTCGCTCCCGAAAAAGCCAAAAATATTTTTTAAAAATTTTAAAATACCGCTTGATTATATTCAGCATATCGAATATAATAGATGATGAAATCTGTTGAATGATGACGAGGTGTATCAGATGGAATTTTTGACGGCAAAACAAGCCGCTGAATTGTGGGGCATATCAGATCGGCGTGTTGCTATTTTATGTGAGCAGGGGCGTATTGATGGAGTTACAAAAGCGGGAGGCGTTTGGCTACTACCTCCAGATGCTAAAAAGCCAATGGACGCCCGGATTAAGAGTGGAAAATATATCAAAAAAGCGGATGTAGAGGTTGTAAAATGAACAATCAAGAACTTTTCGTGATAAGGGATTCATCCAACATAAATGTGTTAGATGAAGATCTATATTCTTATGAAAATGCTGTATTTACATTAACACCGGTGGTTAGAGAACGGGCTTCAAATAAATTGTTCCAAAAAATTGAACAATTTATTGATTCCGCTCCTGCGATACAAAAAGCTGCGGATAATGTGAAGAATAAAACCGAATATATCCCCTTGATTTCGGATGAAATGAAAAAATTATTGCAAGAAGGAAAGGCTGAAATTATACCATGTAAGAATAATACCGATGCTTTCTTTCTTCAAATTCGAAGTACAGTAAAAGGTCTTATGGTACATGGAAAGGAATACGGCAGGCATAAAAAAATAAAAGATATTCCTTTAAGTTCAAAAGCCACACCCACTGACATTGTAGGCGCAGCACAATGTCTCTCTATGCAGTCACAATTAAACCAAATATCCGATGATCGACGGCAGATATTGTCAGCATCACAATCAAACCAGAAAAGAAAAAAGAGATAATTTTTTGAAAGCTGCTGGAGGTACTGTAGTTGCTGTTGGGTCTCTTGTACTAACAGTTGTATTAAAAAGAGGTAAAGTTTGAAAGTAAATAAAAAGGTGGTGACGCGGGTATAAAAACTTCATCCTTTCACGCATAATCGGTGCGCGGAATGGGTGGAGCATCATGCTCCTAAAAATGAGCGATAAATTAAAGGTTTTTGAAGACGGTAATATCCGTGCCGAATGGAACGAAGATGAACAGGATTGGTATTTGTCAATCGTGGATGTGATTGGAATTTTGACTGATCAACCCACGCATGACGGCGCACGGAAATATTGGAGCGTAATGAAAACGCGCTTGAAACAGGAAGGAAATGAACTGGCTACAATTTGTAGTCAGTTGAAAATGCTTGCCCAAGACGGAAAAATGCGTTTAACCGATACGGCAAATACAAAGGGAATTTTTCGCATTATCCAATCCATTCCGTCACCGAAAGCCGAACCGTTTAAGATGTGGCTCGCTCAATTAGGGAAAGAACGCATTGATGAAATCGCCGACCCCGAAATGGCGATTGACAGGGCTTTTCAAACGTATTTGAAAAAAGGTTACAGCGAAAAATGGATTAACCAACGCATAAAAACAATGGAAGTTCGTAAAGGTTTGACTGACGAATGGCAACGCGCTGGCATTGAAGACACAAAGGATTTTGCGGAGTTGACCGATATAATGACAAAAGAGTGGAGCGGCAAATCAACCCGCGAATATAGGGTTTTCAAAGGCTTGAAGAAAGAAAATCTGCGCGACCACATGACGAATATGGAGCTTGTGCTTAATATGCTCGCGGAGGTTTCGGCGACAGATTTATCGAAAGAAAGCGACCCATTCGGAATGGGTGAAACCAAAAAAGTGGCGAAACAAGGCGGTTCTGTTGCAAAAGCGGCGCGTCAGCAATATGAAAAGCAATCGGGCAAAAATGTTGTATCACCGCTAAACGCGAAAAACCTTAAAGAATTGAAAGATAAAAAGGACGGTGAGGATGGGTGAAAGCGATCCTATATTGTCGGTATAGTTCAGACAATCAGCGCGGGGAAAGCATTGAAGGACAGATCCGCGAGTGCGGCGACTTTGCCCAACGCAAAGGCTATACCATTATCAATACATAAGCCGACCGTGCTATATCCGGCAAAAAAGCCGACAACCGTCCACAATTTATGCAGATGATCGCCGACAGCAAGCAGGGATTATTTGATACGGTCATAGTGTGGAAAATTGATCGGTTTTCGAGAGATAAATACGACAGCGTTTATTACAAAAACATTTTGAAAAAGAACGGCGTCAGCGTGATCTCTGCGACAGAACCTATTGACGACAGCCCAGAAGGTCAGCTTATGGAAAGCATTTTTGAAGGGTTCTCGGCTTATTACATAAAAAGGATTTGGCAATGAAGGTCAGCAGGGGCATGACGGAAAATACGCTGAAAGGCAAGTCAAATGGCGGCAGTCCTATTAAACAGGGTATTATCACGCCCACCACAAAAGAAACGCTGTTGAAACTGGAGCAGGACAAGGAAACCTTTGAAATCAGCATTGCGAAGGAACGCATTGAACGCCCCATTTTAAGCAAGAACCAAATCAAGTTTTGGATTTGTAAATTTGGCGGAACCAACCTTGACGATGTGGACGAAAAGCAAAGATTGATCAATGTGTTCGTCAACAGCATCTATGTCTACAACGACAAAATGGTCGTCACGTTCAATTACGAGGACGGCGATAAATGCGTGACTTTCGATGAAATCAACGAAATGCTCACACAAAAGGAAAACTCCCAGAACAATAATAGTTCCGAGAGTTCGCCTTTGTCTGTGACTGGTGACCCATCGGCGACTCGAACGCCGGACACCTTGATTAAAAGTCAAGTGCTCTGCCGACTGAGCTAATGGGTCATATGGGGTGGATAATCGGATTCGAACCGACGGTCTCCAGTGCCACAAACTGGCGCTTTAACCAACTAAGCTATACCCACCATGGCGCTGTCTAATACCGCTATCATAAAACCTCTTATAAAATTCCCACGCCAGATTATTATACATGTTCTGCTCAGAAAAGTCAAGTATATTTTTTACTATTTTTCTGTAATTTCTGTTCGTCTAAACTCATCCAGCCTTCTATCAATTGCTGACTGAACTTCTTCTACTCCTTCCCCGCTCAATGCAGAAAAAGTCAGTAAATAAATATTGCTAAAATCAGCTAAATCATTATTAATTTCCGTCAGACGGTTAATAACTTGTGCTTTTTTTATTTTGTCCTTTTTCGTCAGCACAATAATAAAAGGCAGCTTTGTCTCACATAAAAAGTTTATCATTTGCATGTCGTCGTTTGATGGATTATGCCTGATATCTAAAATTTGAATTATGAGGCAGAACTTTCTGTCTTGATTGAAATATCCTTCCACAAGATTTGCCCATCGCTTTTTTTCACTTTGCGAAACTTTGGCATACCCATAGCCCGGCAAATCAACAATATAGAAATCATCTATACTGTAAAAATTTATTGTCCCCGTTTTCCCAGGTTTAGAGCTTACACGCGCCAACGATTTCCGGTTTACCATCTTGTTTATTAATGACGATTTACCCACATTGGAACGCCCTGAAAAAATCACTTCGGGCTTACTAGGTTTTGGCAATTGAGCGGAAGTTCCCGCCGCATATTCAAATTTAACGCTGTTTACATTCATTATTCTATCACCGCTAATTCCAAAACTTCATTTATTGTTTCTACCGGATAAAATTTTATATTTTGCTTTACCGCTTCATCTATTTCCGCCAGATCCGGAAAATTTCCTTTTGGTATCAGCACTGTGTCAATACCGGCTTTATAGGCCGCCATAGTCTTTTCTTTTAACCCGCCAATAGGAAGCACATGGCCCCTCAGAGTAATCTCTCCAGTCATAGCTACATTATGTTTTACAGGGTGCAGGGAAAGCGCTGAATAAATAGCTGCCGCCATTGTTATTCCTGCTGACGGCCCGTCTTTAGGCACCGCTCCCTCAGGCGCGTGAATATGAATATCATAACTCTTATAAAAATCAGAACTAACTTTCAAGTTTTTCGCTTGACTTCTTATACAGGTAATTGCTGTCTTAGCGGACTCTTTCATCACATCTCCTAAAGAACCTGTCAGCTCTACCTTACCCGTTCCGCTCATAACGGCCACTTCTATTGGCAAAATTTCTCCGCCTACAGCCGTCCAGGCAAGACCGTTGACAACACCTATTTCGTTTTTAGTATTTTTATTGCTTTTTATATATTTTTTAGGCCCAAGTAATTCTTCAAGACAATTTTCTGTGATTTTTACCGTTTCTTCAACTTGTTCTATGATTTTTAAGGCAGATTTTCTGACCACTGACGCAATAACACGCTCCAAATTACGCACACCGGCTTCTTTTGTATAATTGTTGATCAATGTGTGAACCGTAACATTATTCATTCGGAAATTCTTCACTGAAAGCCCGCAGTTTTTCACTTGCTTTGGAATCAAATGCTTTCTTGCTATATTAAATTTCTCTTCCTGCGTATAGCTCTCAATTTCAATAACCTCCATTCTGTCCCTTAAGGCCGGCGGAACATCGTTAATATTATTTGCTGTAGTAATAAACATAACCTTAGACAAATCAAACGGTATATCAAGATAATGATCCACAAATGAATGATTCTGCTCTGAATCCAATACCTCCAATAAAGCCGAGGCCGGATCTCCTTTATAATCGTTTCCCAGCTTATCTATTTCATCTAAAATAATCAGCGGATTACTGCTCCCCGACTTTTTAATTGCTGAAATAATCCTGCCCGGCATCGATCCTATGTAAGTTTTTCTATGACCTCTAATTTCCGCTTCATCTCTCACCCCACCTAAAGAAATTCTTTGAATTTTTCTGTTAATGGCAGGCGCAATAGACTGCGCAATAGAAGTTTTACCTACACCGGGCGGCCCTACAAGACAAATAATCTGACCTTTAGTATTTGGAGCTAATTTTTTTACCGCAAGATATTCAATAATAAGCTCCTTTACTTTTTTTAGACCAAAATGATTTTTATCAAGCTGTTTTCTAATTTTTTCAATATTTATTTCTTCTTTTGTAAATTTGTGCCATGGCATTCCTAAACAAGTATCCAGATAAGTTTTTATTACTGATGCTTCATGATTACCTGGAATCATCTTGTCCAGTTTATCACATTCACTATGCAGTATCTTTGCGGTCGCTTTAGGCAATTTTAATTTTTCTATTTTATTCCGGTATTCACTTGCCTCATTATTGTCAATGTCATTTTCGCCGAGTTCTTCCCGAATTAACTTTAATTGCTCACGCAAAAAATATTCACGCTGACTTTTATCAAGCTTTTGACGTGTTTTTTCTCCGATTTCAACCTCCAAACGCATCAAAAACATCTCATTATTCAAGACCTCTATGATAGCATCTAACCGCTCGTCTGTATAGCATTTCTCTAAAATATATTGTTTAACTTTAAAATCCAAAAATATACTTCCTGCTATGAAATCAGCCAATTCATTGGGATTCTCACAAAGCGCTACCTTGAATAAAATATCTGCGGGCAGTCTCGGCGACAAACTAACATATTGTTCAAATATATTTTTAATTGAACGCATCTTTGCGGTTCTTTCCAAACTTTTTTCAATCTTCTCTTCATGAATTCTCGAAACCTCAGCCACACAATAAGACTTTTGATTGATCAATTTATGGATATACGCCCGTTGATGTCCCTCTACAATTACTCTAGCCATATTGTCTGAATTCTTAAACACTTGTACAATCTTAGCAATAACTCCAACGGAAAATAAATCTTCAAAGGCAGGTTCACTAACCTGAGAATTTGATTGACAACATAAAAATACGGTCTGATCTTCTTCCATAGCCTTATTGATAGTATCAACAGACTTTTTTTTCCCGATATCAAAATGCAGCAGCATTCCCGGAAAAACAACAACCCCCCGCAACGGCAAAAATGGAAATTGTTCTGTTTCTTCAATTATATTATTGTCTTTGTTCATAATCTTATCCTCATGGCAATAAAAATTCTCGGCGGCAGATTGGAAAATCTTTACGCTCTCGAGTATAAACTTTAAGATGCGGTATTTCTATTGCTATTCCTTTTTTTATCTTTACCTTGTTTTATATCAAGCTGGCGCACATTTTTTTTCCCTGAACTCCGTTCAATAATAGGGTCTGCCACTTTTTTAACAACATCAGCCGTAATCGTAATTTTGTCAATCGTATTGTCAGACGGTGATTCAAACATAAGCATCTTTAATAAATTTTCCATAATGCTTCTTAATCCGCGGGCGCCGGTATTTTGTTCCTTTGCTTTTTTCGCTATTTCTTTTAACGCGTCTGCTTCAAGATTAAGCTCGGTATCATCCATTTCAAATAATTTTTCATACTGCTTAACAATAGAATTTTTAGGAACAGATAAAATCTGAATTAATGACTCCTCATCTAACGCATCTAAAACGGTAATCACCGGCAAACGGCCTACCAGCTCCGGAATCAGTCCATACTTTACTAAATCTTGGCTGATTACTTTTCTCATCCACCTACTCTTTTCACTTTCTTCAGTGGCTTTAACATTTGCTTCAAAACCCATTGCCGAAGATCCAATACGCCTTTCTACCACTTTATCTAATCCTTCAAACGCACCGCCGCAAATAAATAAAATATCTTTTGTATCTATTTGTAAAAACTCCTGCTGCGGATGCTTTCTTCCTCCCTGAGGCGGTACGTTAGAGACAGTTCCTTCTATAATCTTTAACAAAGCCTGCTGAACACCTTCGCCGCTTACATCACGTGTAATAGACGGATTTTCAGATTTTCTTGTTATCTTGTCTATTTCATCAATATAAATAATACCTTGCTCCGCCTTCTTTATATCATAGTCAGCAGCCTGAATTAACTTCAATAAAATATTTTCGACATCCTCACCTACATATCCTGCTTCCGTCAATGTAGTCGCATCCGCAATAGCAAAGGGAACATCAAGTGCCTTTGCCAGCGTTTGCGCCAGTAATGTTTTGCCTACGCCTGTAGGGCCAAGTAAAAGCACATTACTTTTTGCAAACTCAACGTCTGTATCACGGTGAAAAACACGCTTGTAGTGGTTATATACCGCGACACACAAAGCGATTTTCGCATCTTCCTGCCCAATTACATAATCATCCAGTATAGCCTTTATTTCCTGAGGCTTTGGCAGCGCCGCAATACTCACGTAATCATTGTGGGGTCTGTACCGCAGCGGTTTATCTAATTCACCGTCTTCAAGAATATTTACACACAAATCAACACATTGGTCACAAATATATACGCTGTTTCCTTTAATAAGACGCCCTACCATATCTTGAGGTTTTCCACAGAAAGAGCAGTAAATATTTAAGATGTCGTTTTTTCCTGGCATAGTATTGCTCCTAACTTATCTTTTTTCAATGACTTTATCAATAAGGCCATACTCCAGAGCTTGCTGAGCAGTCATAAAATTATCCCGCTCCGTATCACGAGCAACCGTTTCATAAGTCTGGCCTGTGATTTCAGCTAAAATTTCATTTAATCTTTTCTTTGTTCGCAAAATATGGTTTGTGTGAATCTCAATATCTGTAGCCTGGCCTTTTGTTCCGCCGCTGGGCTGATGAATCATAATGTCACTGTTGGGAAGTGCCATGCGTTTCCCCTTTGTGCCGGCCGCCAGCAGAAATGAGCCCATGCTCGCCGCCAAACCCATACATATAGTTGAAACATCACACTTAATATATTGCATAGTATCATAAATAGACAATCCGTCTGTAACCGAACCTCCGGGACTGTTAATATAAAAACTAATATCTTTTGACGGATCTTGACCTTCCAAATATAAAAACTGAGCTACAATTAAACTAGCCGTAACATTGTTGACTTCTTCTGTCAACATAACTATCCTGTCATTCAACAATCTTGAATAAATATCGTAAGAACGCTCTCCCCGGCTTGTTTGCTCAACCACATAAGGCACTAAACTCATTTTAATTATCATTCCTTCCATTAATATCCAAATATAAGTGTAGTCAAAAATATTAAATTTATTCAATAAAAATCATTAATTATTTTTATTCTTCCTCATTCAATTCAGGCTCTTCCTCTATTTCATCAGATTCACGTTCTTTCTCTATTTCATCAGATTTTTTTATAACCGCGCATTCCACCGCTAAATCAAGTGCTTTCTGTAATTTCAGGCTTTCCGTTATTTCAATGTCAGATTTATGTTTTTTAACTGTCTCTATATCGGTATTATACATCTCAGCTAACATTTCATATTCTTTTTCAATTTGTTCAGATGTTATTTCAATATTCTCCATCCTTGCTATTGCTTTTAACGCCAACCGTGATTTAACTCTTTTTTCTGCTTCCGGCTTATAAAGTATCTTCATGTAATCCATGTTGACTCCTGAGCTTTTTATATACGCCTTAAAATCACCGCCCTGGGATTCAAAATTATGTATATGACGGCGCACTAAATCATCTATTTCCGCATTGAACATAGCCTTTGGGATTTCTTCAGTAACCATTTCAGCCAATTTTTCTATCAACTGATTTTCTACATAATTATCTGATTCTTTTTTAAGTCTTTTTTCTATTGTTTCCTTAATCTCCTCTTTATATTCCTCAACAGTTTCTTTTTCGCTGACGTCTTTTACAAATTCATCATCAAGCTCAGGAAGCTCCGTATACTTGATCTCGTGAATTTTGATTGAAAAAGTCACTTCTTCCCCCTGCATATCTTCACTATGATAATCTTCGGGAAATGTGACATATATATCAAATGACTCGCCTATTTCATGACCTGCAATTTGCTCTTCAAATCCCGGTATCATTTGACCGGAACCAAGCTCTAACGCAGAATTTTCGGCACTTGTATTGTCAAGCAAAACACCGTCTTTAAAACCGGCAAAATCTATAACAACAGTATCACCCATCTGCGCCGGTCTGTCATCAACAGAAATGATTCTTGCTACGCTTTCACGTGCTTTCATAATTTCTTTTTCAATTAGCTCCTCTGTAACTTCAGTGGATTTTTCAGTTACTTCAATCCCTTTATATCCTTCTATGACCAATTCCGGCTCTACAGATACTACTGCTTTAAGAACAAAGCCCTCTTTACCGGCAGATAATGTTTCAAGCTTATCCAATGATATAACATTCAAGTTTTCTTTATCAATAGCTTCTTTGAGAATTTCAGGATAACAGTCTTTTATAGCGTCATCATAAAAAATTTCCTTGCCATACAATGTCTCAATAATATGTTTTGGTGCTTTTCCCTTTCTAAACCCCGGTACATTAAACTTATTTACCTGCTTTTTATACACATTATTAATCGCCTCTGAAAATACCTGCCCATCTACCGTGATCTCTATTTCATGTGTATTATTATCCTGTTTATCAGACACCTTAAATGACATCTTTCATTCCTCCATTTTATAAAAAACATATACAATATATTGTATCATAAAAAGCAAAAAAAATCCACAATTATTTTTTACCAAACAAAAATATCTATACCCTTTTCAGAAATTATTTTATAATTATCAATGGTATAAAATTAATGCAGTCACCAGATATTAGTTTATAATGTATAGATTCGTCTATTCCGTTAAACGCATACTTTAACATTTTACCGCCGTGAATATGACCGTAATAACATCTTTTTATATTATTTTCTTTTAATACGTTAATAATAGCATTACACTTTGAATCTCCATATATCGGAGGATAATGCAAAAAAACGACAGTTTCCAAACCAGTAGCTTTCGCCTGAGCTAAAGATGCTTGCAGCCGCCTGACTTCTCTGTTTAAAATTTTAACATCCGCATCTTCCTGTGAATCTCTCAGCCACCCTCTTGACCCCGATATGGAAAATTCATCTGTCATATAAGCGTTGTTAAATAATATCCATATAGTATCAAAATGATTTTCCGACAAATAATGATCCATCTTCTTCTTAGTTGTCCACCAATAATCATGATTCCCTTTAATCAAAATCTTTCTGCCAGGCAATGAGTTTAAAAAACTAAAATCCTGATAACATTCTGTGAGCTTCATTGCCCAAGATATATCACCGGCAATTACCACAGTATCTTCTGGGCGTATCAGCTTGCACCAATTTGCCTTTAATTTTTCTACATAGTTACCCCAACCCGGAAATACGTCCATCGGTTTGTCCGATCCCAAAGACAAATGCAAATCAGCAATCCCAAATAACGCCATCACAAAAACCTCGCTGATTCAAGAACAAAATCTGCCATCTGAGAAACCTCTAAAACTGTATTGAACCGCACCTCTTTTTCCTTCAATTCCAGCAATCCCTTTGGTACCTTGTCGGCACCTTCTACATTGCTGAGCCGGTTCAATAAATCAAATTCGTCCCCATTCTGTTTTTCACCTATGACAGACTCCAATACCGCTTTTGAAAATTTATACGGACTGGCTGTCGATGCCAATAAAACAGGATGTTGATCTTTGGTCTCTTTAATATATTTATCGTAAACATTTACAGCTACCGCCGTATGTGTATCACATAAATATTTTTGCTGAACATATAAGTTAGCTATTGTTTCCTTTGTTTCATCTTCAGTGCAATAACCTGAAGAAAAATTTTGGATAAGATTTTTATGCGGCTCATCTTCCATATAATAGGTTAAGCCCGTTTTTATTTTCTGTGCATATTCCCGCGTTTTAACCGCGCTGTTATCTTTATCAATAATTAAAAAATTGTCGTAAATAAGCCTTTCAAAATTACTTGAAACAAGAATATCCATGGACGGTGAAATTGTATTAATAAGCCTAATATCTCTTGAATAAGAACCTGTTTTAAAGAATAAAGAAAGCACATTATTTGTATTGGACGCGCAAATTAGTTTATGCACAGGCAGCCCCATTTTTTTTGCGTAGTAGGCTGCCAGAATATTGCCAAAATTGCCTGTCGGCACCACAATATTGATCGTTTCGCCCAATTTCACTTTTTGCAAATTTACTAATTCACAGTAACCGGAAATATAATAGACAATTTGCGGCAGCAAGCGTCCCCAATTGATAGAATTTGCGCTGCTAAAAATCATATTATTTTCGCGCAAGCTTTCAACAGCCTTTTTATCAGCAAATATCTGTTTAACACCGGTCTGCGCGTCGTCAAAATTACCCATAATAGCCGCAACCGAAACATTGGCTCCCTCCTGAGTTACCATCTGCAGCTTTTGGGTTACGCTTACGCCATCTTTGGGATAAAAAACAATAATCTTAGTATTTTCAACATCTTTAAACCCTTCTAAAGCAGCTTTCCCTGTATCTCCGGAAGTGGCCACTAGAATAACTGCTTTTTTACCCCTATAAACCTTTTCAAGGGACTTCGTCAATAAATGCGGCAATATTTGCAATGCCATATCTTTAAAAGCTGAAGTGGGACCGTGAAACAGCTCTAAAACATTTATTTCATTATTATTGTATACAATCGTCTTTATAGGCGCCGGCTGAGTACTTCCGAATTTCTCTTCCGTATAAGCCGCGTCAACACATTCAGCTATTTCCGACGCTTTAAAATCAGTTAAATAATCTCCCATAACCTTTTTGGCCCTGTCATTATAACTAACCCGGCATAAAAAGGCCAGCTCCTCTAAACTATATTGCGGAAACTCCCGCGGTACAAAAAGTCCTCCGTCCTGTGCTATACCCCGTGCAATAGCCTCTGCCGGTGTCACTACATTGTTAACGTCCTGAGTACTGTTATACATCATCTTAATCACTCCTAAATGTGCTCTACAACGGTATTCTACTACAAAATCTTCTGTTTGTCAAAATTTTTCCTTTATAAAATTTCGAATAGGATCTAAGGACACCAAAAATAGCCTTAATTTGCCTTAGAAACAGTTAAATAATAAACCGGAATTTATTATTTAACTGTTTCTTAACAAACAAAAATAATTTATGCCCAAACAAATAAATTGTAAAGACTGTTCCAAAACTAGTATATTCGTAATAATTATGATAAATAATAGTCATAAATTAACATCATTCTAGTTATACTACAATGAAGAATTAAGGAAGGTGACTGTGGTCAAGATTAGTTGTCTGTGATGAAAAGCCATGAAGACAATAGGGCACCTCCGAAAACTGCTTGCCGCACCAGCGCGATGCAGATTTGTTGGTGCTTTTTCACAAAAATTCGAGGCAATACTCTGTGTATTAACAAGGATTTTTGTAAAAAATGACCAATGAAGATGTATTGTGATGTTGTGACAATGAGTTTTCGGAGGTGCCCACAATAGATACTGACCACTTTTTATGATTATTTCAGTTATCAGAACCATTTTATTGTACGCGTTTATTATTCTGGCCGTCAGACTGATGGGCAAAAGACAAATCGGAGATCTGCAAACATCAGAGCTTGTGATAACACTTCTTATTTCTGACATTGCGTCAATCCCTATGCAAGACACCTCTCTGCCTTTGATTGGAGGTTTTTTGCCTATTTCTATTCTCGTTTCCTGTGAAATTATCGTCAGTATTATTATGCTGAAGCACAGTAAGTTTAGAAATGTAATGTGCGGAAAACCTGTAATAGTTATCAGAGAGGGAAAAATACTGCAGCCTGCACTCAAGCATCTGAGAATGAGTATTGAGGATTTATTTGAGCAGCTCAGGCAAAAGGATGTGTTTAATTTAAAGGATATTCAGTACTGCATTGTAGAAACAAACGGTAAAATAAGCGTACTGAATCAGCCGGAAAGCCGGGTGCCGACAGCCCAGGAATCCAATATACAGATCGACGATACAGGGATCGAAGCGGTAATTATAAGCGATGGCGAATTTTTAGATCATTCCCTAGCTTTATGTCAAAAAAATCAGGACTGGGCATTAAGAATATTAAAAGAAAACAATATAAATAATAAACATGACGTATACCTTATGACCGCTAACAAAAGCGGGGAATACAACCTTATAAAAAAAGATAAAATAAAAAACTAAAGCACCTGAGGTGCACGCAATTTTCTTACAGAGAAATTGTGAAAACTTACTTAAGTTATAGCAGCAAGGAAAGCAGCTATTCGATACTTTCTTTAGAAATTAGCTTGTTT
>JGI20171J29575_12612605_pt1 | contig 21083 bp, 17 predicted proteins | sample TergutNc150P4_FD_29575 | JGI IMG/M metagenome (IMG submission 29575)
TTAATTTAGGGACCTTAGACGATAATCTGGGCTGTTTCCCTTTTGAGCGCCGATCTTAGCACCGACGTTCTAACTGCCGCGATTCCACACATAGTATTCATAGTTTGTTAAGAGAGAGTAGGATTGCTCCCCTCGACTCTTTACAGAGCTTTACCCCTATGTGCTACAACGCGACGCTAGCCCCAAAGCTATTTCGCGGAGAACCAGCTATCTCCGAGTTCGATTGGCATTTCACCTCTAACCACAAATCATCCAAGCACTTTGCAGCGTACCCTGGTTCGGCCCTCCACGTCGTGTTACCGACGCTTCAGCCTGTTCATGGTTAGGTCACCCGGTTTCGGGTCTAATCCTTACGACTAAAACGGGCTATTCACCCTCGCTTTCACTATGGCTTCGTCACTTGACTTAACCTCGCCGTAAAAATTAACTCGCTGGATCGTTCTACAAAAAGCACGCCGTCACCCCATAAATGAGGCTCCGACTCCTTGTAGGCACAAAATTTCAGGTTCTATTTCACTCCCCTCCCGGGGTTCTTTTCACCTTTCCATCACTGTACTAGTTCGCTATCGATCATATATCATATTTAGCCTTGGCAGGTGGTCCTGCCAGATTCAACCAGGGTTTCTCGTGCCCCGGCCTACTCGAGAAAACATATATAAGGTCAACGTCGTTTTCGCATACCTGGCTGTCACAGTCTTTGGCTATTCTTTCCAAAATATTCTGCTAACCACGTCGATTTCTTACCTTATCCGCTCAGTTATCGCTGTCGGTTTTAAGATTAAAAGTCCAAGCATATGGGCTCTTAATCCTAAAATTATGTCAACTCACAACACCCTCTCAATATAGGTCGATAAACCACTAAATTGAAAAGGTTTGGGCTGTTCCAGTTTCGCTCGCCACTACTCCCAGAATCGTTATTTACTCTCTTTTCCTTATCCTACTAAGATGTTTCAGTTCAGATAGTTCCCTTTCGATAATCCTATGTATTCAGATTACGATGCTCACGGCATGACCCGCGGCGGGTTACCCCATTCGGATATTCCCGGATCAAAGCTTGTTGGCAGCTCCCCGAGACTTTTCGCAGTCTTCCACGTCCTTCTTCGGTGATATATGTCAAGGCATCCGTTTTGTGCCCTTGAGTACCTTTTTATGCATTGACTGAATCGGTAGTTGAATCTTCGTTAGAAAATTCCCCTGCCGTCAAATCCTTACATTACTTTCGTATCACTACTATGCTTATAACAAAATAGTAGTGAACCTAATTGTCGTTGTAAAATTCACTCGATTTCGCACTTTTGACAGATCGAAATGTTGTAAACTCTACATCATCATCTTACGATTGAACATAAATTGTTAAGTTGCCGCGCCATACCACACGATTTTCCGTGACGATAATACATCATCAGTTCCTCGCTGTTGTGGTAGAGAGCACATTTGAGATTTTGCACTGAAAAACTCTATCTGCTCTCTAAAACTCATAGTATTTTAGCAAACCGCTGCATTTTCGTAAAGACTTAAAGCGTTGTAGTTTTTGCAACAGTCTTCATCTTCGCCAGCGGTTTCATGAGAGAAACTTAACAAACTGTGTTCCATTATACACGCTATTTATTAAAATGCAAGCGAATTTTGACATTTTTTTGATAAAATCAAAACGACAAGTGAAACTCACCTGCCGTTTATGAAAATTGTTACTATTTACTCGATTGTTTCGTAGGTGTTCAATTCTTTTTCTACTTCAACGATCTTTTCGTGAAGAGCGAATAAACTGCATAGCCAACGAATAACCATGACGCTCCAAGAAATAAACGATAACACCATAACTATAGCCACTACTGCCACGCCGCTAGTGTCGCTTAAGTAATAGCCCGATGCCGCCGAAACTAAACCGACTATAAACGCGATCAGATATACCGCACCGACAAACGCCATCGACGAAATCACGATCTTCGCATAAGTCAAAAGACCTTCTAACAAAAAACCGGTTGATTTGTTGCGAGTAGTAACGATTCTTCCTGCGTTACTTTTTGTTCTGCCATATTTTTTCCTTTCTTTTTATATTGAAATATGTTAGTAACAGCTAGTACGACACAAATGCGTGAAACTGTCAGCACCTTTCATAAATTTTGTTCCTCGCAAGACTCTTTCGATAGTGTATAATAGTGGAATAAAAATAAGGAGGATTCGTGAGCAAAGGTGACAATATCATCGAAATCAAAAACTTCCAAATGAAATTTGGCGACAAAAGTGTAATTAATGGTTTATCCTTCGAAGTAAAGCGCGGTGAAACGTTCGGCTTCCTGGGATCAAATGGTTCAGGAAAAACGACAACCCTGCGCGCATTGCTCGGTATTTACGAACCAACTGGGGGTGAACTGCTGATCGATGGCGATATTTATCGCGTTGATGGTTCAATGCGAATTGGTTACCTGCCCGAAGAGCGCGGATTATATAAGAAAGAAAATGTGATCGATACAATGATTTATTTCGGCGAACTCAAAGGCATGAACCGCGACGCCGCCAAACGGTTTTCGTTAAAATATCTAAAAAGGGTTGGTTTAAGCGGTTACGAACTGACGCGTCTCGATAAACTTTCCGGCGGTCAACAACAAAAAGTCCAACTGGGCATCACGATCATGGACGATCCAGAACTTCTAATCCTCGACGAGCCCACCAAGGGTTTCGACCCTGTCAATCGCCGGTTACTCATGGATATAATTTCTGATTGTCAAAAACGTGGTGCTACGATCATGATGGTGTCGCATCAAATGAACGATGTCGAAAAACTCTGTGATCGAATTGTGTTATTAAAAGACGGGTGCGCCGCAGAATACGGCACAGTTAATGCCGTGCGCAAAAAGTACGGCGACAAACACATGGAGGATATTTTTGTCGAAATCTATAAAAATGAATTTTTGGAAACAGGAGAAGGAGATCTTGATGAAAAGTAAGTTTTTCGGGCATAATTTCGCGACGGTTTTTCGATTCGAAGTCGTGCGAATGTTGAAGAAAAAGAGTTTTTGGGCGAGCGTACTGGCCTTCCCTATCTTGATGGCTGGATTGTTCGCGTTGGTTTTCTGGGCGGAAGATCAAGGTGTCAACACTATTAAAGAACTGGCAAAACAAGAGTTCTCAATCGGTATAATTGATCGAGGCAAGATTCTGCCCGCGAATATCGTCGAGAATATCAGTGCACGCGAAATCCCAGATAAAGAATCCGGCATAACAGAAGTCAAATCTGGTAAACTGGATGCATTTTTCTATTTCCCAACCAACCTAACCGAAAACGAGGTCCAGATTTTTGCCAAAAATGTCGGGGTTATTGACAACGGCAAATACCAGGACGTCGCCCAAAATCTGCTCCAAGCAAGCGCCGTTGCCGAAACCAACCCTGAATTTGCCGCGATATTGATGGGGCAAGTTAAGTTCTCGGTCGAGACTTTTCGAGACGGCAAACCCTATAATCCGATCATGGAAATGATCGCGCCAGGGATTTTCTTAGTGCTGTTTTACACCATAATCGCCATGTTCGGGGCACAAATGATGAACGCTACTGTCGAAGAAAAAGAAAATCGCGTCATGGAAATGCTGCTCGTCACTATCAAATCACGCACCTTGATCATCGGTAAAATTTTTGCGATGATAACATTAATCCTGATCCAAATCGTCGTTATCATAGGATTGGTACTGATTGCCTATTTTGCACTCGGTAGCCGCCTCAATCTACCGTCAATCGACCTTGGTCAAATTCCGTTCGATCCGATACGTATTTTGGCTGGCGCCGCTATTTTCCTGAGTGCGATTTTGTTGTTCAGCGGCATCCTGGTCGGCATTGGCGCCGCTGTCCCCACCGCCAAAGAAGCCAATCAGTTCATGGCGGTACCACTCATCTTGATATTCGCACCGCTCTATATTTTACCGCTAGTGCTGACATCAACTGTCACGCCAGCTGTGAATTTCATGACTTTCTTCCCCTTCACCGCACCCGTGATGTTGCTATTGCGCAACGCAATTGGTAATTTGAGTGTGTGGGAAACGATTTTCGGCATCGCCATCATGGCCACCTCCGCCATCATCGTTTTCTTCATCGCCGCCCGCCTCTTCCAAACCGGTGCCGTCGAATACAGCAAACGCATGTCGCTAAAAGGTTTGTTTAGGAAAAGATGAGTGTAGATATTTTACTTGGTCCTAGAGTGAATCCTAAAAGTTAGAAATATAACAACAGAAATGATCGCGGTCAACCCGCCGATAACCGAACTTGTTACAGCGATATCCCCGCCGGAACCGCTGTTCGGAGTGGTTAGTCTTGATGCTACTGTATTTTTGAAAGCGACGATCGTGTCGCCATCCAGGTAAAAATCCTCTGTTGCGCCGCCGCTCGCTGGTTTTGCATCGCCGACGTTGATGGAATAGGTCGCCCGGTGGCCGTGGTTTGCCAACTCGACAATCCGGTAGTTCCCCGCTGGCAGGCCGATAATGGTTGCCGTTTCGCCGTGTTTGAGGTTGATGATGGTCGGATTGCCACCGCTGTCGTTTGTAATGCGATCGACAGTAATGCCACGAATCAACATTTCATTGCCGGTAAACGCAGTAGCCAATGGAATCGGACCGGAAGCAAAGAAAGGTTTATTATCCGTAAGATAAAAAACTTGGAATTGATAGAGTTGATTCAGGTCGCTTGGGCTGACGTCGCCAGATACGGTTTTACTGATCGAAAGGTTATGAAACGAGGTATTCAGGTTCACAAACGAGAGGAAAACGCAATCGTTAGGTGCAAACTCCAAATTATTCGTGGCGTAGTTGCTATCGCCCCAGTCGGGATTATCATAGTTCGATCCATAAGCGCTCGTCCAGCCCGAATCGCCGTCTGATTGGAAATGATAGTATGAATATAACGGTGTAAATCCGGCGGCATCGGTTTCGGTGACGCGATAGATTAGATCTGGATCAATCTCGATAAAGGCGAGGTTGTAGGTTTTGAGAGAAAATCTACCCTGGGCGGCGTTTACGATTACTCCGTCGCCACTGTCGAATACACCTGCGAGATTGACTGGCGACCATGTCGCGCCACCATCTGCCGACCCCTCTAATTGAAATTCGAACGCTTGAACCATTTCGTAATCTGGCGGACTATTGTCCGACGGATAACGCAGTGCCATTTTACCGACATAGAGATGCCCTTTCTGGTCGTGCCGGGCGTTAACGAATTTGACAACCGCAAGATCATCGTCCATCATGAATGAACTAGTAATATTCCCCATCTGTCTGATCGTGACCGGCATGGCGGCCGTAGGGATTAGATATCCCGCATCATATTCAATCGGAACACTGATTTCCTCCACCCAATAATAGGCGTCCGTCGGAAGGTTCTCAAACAGCGCCGAACCGCCGTTTTTCAGAGTGAAAGTGTGCGAGTCGATGGTGTTGAATGCTCCGTACACTGGGTGGGCATTCAGATCCAATAAAACAGAGATGGCGTAATTATTAGTCGCTGCATAGTGCACCCTAAAACGAAATTCTTGATCACGATCGAGAGGCGTAGCGCCCTCGACCTGCTTAGAAATATTTAGCCGACCTAGCGTGGTCTGACCAGTCTGTAATGTGTCTTCGGCATAAAGATCGAGCAATAGTCCATCGCTACTCGCGCCGATGAACGCCTGCACGCTATTCCAATCCTGAACGCCGAAACTTTCGTCCACGAACGTTACCGGTGTACCGGTCATCAGCGGTACGTTCACCGCTTTCGCCATCGCCTTAATTGTCAGTAGGTCGTTAAATTCTTGCGGTGAGTTGCGACCAGCCGGAATCTTTACATAAAACGGATCGCTCCGCCATACGCCACCACTAACCGCACCACTGCTGGTATATTGTCCGGTGCTACTAGTGCCGTAAATAGCGTCCGTCGGTAATGCAGCGGCGGCATCACTCGCACCGGTTACGAAAGTTGCCCCCGCCAGATCAGGACCGGTCGTCGTCAGATAAACCCTGTCAATATCTGGACTGGCCGACAGGGTCGATGGGTTAGCCAGCGTCGCCGAAACTGTCAACGGACCGAAAAACTCATATCCGTTGTCGGGACTGTTGATCGTCTTAGTCGAATCATCGATTAGAACTTCAAGACTGGTCGATTTCAACCCTGTATCGCGACCGGACTGTGCGTCGTCATATAACCTCTGTACCAGAGCATTAAAAGTACTCTTCTTGGCGGGCGTACTATCGAGGCTGGTTTTCAGAATCGTTACATTGTCGCCAACAAGCGTTTTCCAAATCGCCACCTTCGTCGCCATTAGGGCGATAGTTTTGTCAATCGTGCCGATGCCGGGATAAAGACTATTCAACCGCGCAACGCTGACCCGACTGACCGTATCGTTCGCTAGATAGTCGCCGCGATAACCGTTCAGCACCAACCACCGCACCGCGTCGCTACTGCCCCGCATAGCGGTCGAAACCGTCCAAGGTGTAGCCGCCGCATAACCAGTTTTTACATCGGTCGTTGCCCGCGCAGTAGCATCCCACCCCGAACTATCCGCTCGCGAGTGAAAAGCGACGAACGGATCGACACAGTAAACCTGACTAAATGTCCCCATCCCGCCAACCGGGATATCGGCAGATCCGCTCCACACACCGCCACTGGGATAGTTTAGAGTATACGTGATCTGTACGTCGTCATAGTACCGAAGAGTGGCAGTGTATGGACCTTGAGGGTCAGCCGCGTCCGCGGGTTTAGAGTTAAGCCCAGCCAACACCGCAACCCCAATAATCAGTGTCGCCACCGTCAATGCAAACAGCCTGGCTTTTTTCCTAAACACCTGCAACCTCCACATTTTTTACATAAACATTATATCACAGTAATGTTTGGATTAAGCCATTCTCACGATCACATTTTCCGTCGCATCATAAGAAAATTAACGACACTCTTACGACCACGAATATTATCGACTAAAATCTCGAATGGAAAGGTTTTGTCGATTTGGTTATCACCGATTTCGTTCGGGTTGATAACGTAAAACTCGCCGCTCTTAGACACGCTGCTCACAGCCAAATAATGACCGCGACCAGTGTGAAAAGTCATCGGGCTATCATTTTCCTTGCCAACATTTATCAATCCCATCCACCCGTTTTTTACAAGTCCTGTGATTTGTTCTTTGAGTGCATATTGATCTTCCCAATCGATCAAAATGTCCTTGATCTCTAAATCATATTTCGAATCTTTCACGAGTTTCTCGATGCCCAACTTTACCCCTGGCGCAAAGAATCCCTTACCCGACCAAAATTCCGACACATTCCCACCATCGTCGAACATCATCAGGTTCGCCACGTCATAGGGCGAGATATCATACCCAAATGTCGCCAGAATTGACGCCACCGAGCAAGGAGCGCAACCCTGATGCAAAAAATCAAACTTTGGTTTTTTCGGTAATGTCCCCCAATACCTCTGCACGAAACGCACGCTCTTTCGACGACCGTCTTTGCTTTCTGGGATAACTTGGGCTTTCGTATTCATAATTAACCTAACGAATCAAAAATAGCCCGAAAAATCTGCGTTATTTCGTGCTCGGGCGAATGGTTGGATATCGCCCAATATAGTTTCGCGTTGGGAATGATTTTGCTGATTTCGTATGCAAAGTTCGGCGGGCAGACCATGTCGAATCGCCCCTGAACGATATAAACTGGAACTTTAATTTTGTGAACATTATTTAATAGGAAATTCTTCGGCATAAAGCAATTACTGGCCACATAATCAATCTCGATTTGACTGCCCGCGGGATCGTATTCATCGAAACTCTCTGGTAACTTGCGATCGTCGGGGCTACACAACGCACCCTCTAAACAATCCATCACATATGCCGATTTCTTCTGCTCGGCTTTCGTGCCGTTCAGTGCCTTGTCTTGATGATAACTAATTGGATCATTGTGGTGTTCTATCGGCGTGTCGGTCAAGACTTTATCCCAAATATCAGGATAAAACGTTTCAGCGTTCGCACGAAAAACCTGATCCATCTCCTTTGATCCGTTATAGACCCCGCCAATCGCGAGACCGACCACCATCTCCGGGCGAGTAATCGCATAATATAGCGCCAATGTAGAACCCCATGAATAACCGTTGAGATAAAATTGACCGATTTTAAGGTGTTTAGCGATTTTCGTGATGTCGTCCGCCAATTTCTCAATCGTATTATTTTGACGCGACCCGAGCGGCGTACTCTTACCGCAACCGCGCTGATCGAAGAAAATCACTCTTTGAACCTTAGGATTGAATGGCACTTTGAATGCATCTTTGATATTCCCGCCCGGTCCACCGTGCAGAAAAATTATCGGCGTTTTAGCATCTATGTTGCCCCAATCAACAACGGATATTTCGTGGCCATCACCCACATTGAGCATAAATTCTTTATTAGTAAACTCATCTTTATTCATGACTATATTTTAGCACATAACAAAAACATCTCTATGTGAGATGTTGTAATATTTACAATGGTGGGCGATCGTGGACTCGAACCACGGACCTCGTCATTATCAGTGACGCGCTCTAACCAGCTGAGCTAATCGCCCTTAGGCGTACCGCTAGACGTGTTCACGAGAGCCTCGTGGTGGAGCATGTCGGATTCGAACCGACGACTTCTTCCTTGCAAAGGAAGCACTCTGGCCAACTGAGTTAATGCCCCGAACACATCTGTCAAATATTCTAGCGGATTTTGCGCCAAAGCGCAATACCCTATCTTCCCACTATACGGCTACTTCGCACCCATGTAATGGGTCGTCTATTCGGAAAAGAAAGAAAATCAGTTTTCTTTTCACTCATATCCTACCATTATAGCACACTTTTCTTTTCGTGTCAATATCTTACCCCTGTAATACTATGTTGACGATTATACCAATCAATACGCCGAGAATCGAGCCGACAATCGCTTCCACCGGTTTGTGACCACGCGAAAAGTATGGTTTTTGGGTTTTTTTATCACCAATCAACGCATTTATCGCTTCGCCCTGTTCACCGGTCGCCCGTCGCACGTGCGTCGCATCATAAACCACGATAATGGCGAATATCAGTGCCAAAGCGAACAGTGGCGTCCCAACGCCTGGCGAACCACTGCCATCGTTCAAACCGATCGTCGTCACCAGCGCCAATACTGTTGCAGAATGCGAACTCGGCATGCCGCCTGACTTGAAAAACTCACGCCAACCGAGTTTTTTGTGCGTAAACAGATAAACCACGATCTTGCCGAGTTGCGCCACAAAATATCCGAGGAATGCAGCCACTAGCCAGGGCGAAAAGATTTGTTTCAGGATATCCATTTACTCCTCGCCCTCTGTTGTGTCTTCTACAGCATTGTCATCTGACGATTCTGCGTTTTCGACGTATTCTTCGGTTTGTTCGGGAACTAATCCGAGTGAAACGACCGTGTCGCTGTCGTCGAGCCGCATGATACGCACACCCTGGGTGGTGCGACCCAATGTCGGGACGTCCTTTAGCGCCACACGAATCGTTTGACCCGCCGCAGAAATAATGATGACCTCTGTCGTAGCCTCATCAATGGCGCGCACTGTTACAATATTTCCGGTTTTCACTGTTACGACTGCCGCCTTGATGCCGACCCCGCCACGTCTGTGTGATGGGAAATTGTCAACTTTAGTCATCTTGCCGTAACCTTTCTCGCTCAAAACAAGTAGGTTTTTGCCGGTTTCAACGAGATCCATGCCGACGACTTTATCACCTGCACGCAAGCGCATACCGCGAACACCACGCGCGCTGCGACCCATCGGTCGAGCGTCTTTTTCATTGAAGCGGATCGCCTGTCCAAACGCTGTGGAAATTACAACATCGTCATCTCCAGTAGAGCGGCGTACCCAACGTAATTCATCACGTTCATCCAACTTGATTGCGATCAAACCGCTGGCGCGGACGTTGGCGTAATCTTTCACCGCCGTTTTTTTGATCGTGCCATTGGTCGTCGTCATGAACAGATAACCATCGTCATTCTCATCCTTGCTGTACTTAATGATCGAGGTGATTTTTTCCTCGGGTTGCAATTGTAGAAGGTTCACCGCCGCAACACCCTTCGCCTGTAACGATGCCGCCGGCACCTCGTAGGCGCGCAAACGGAACATGCGACCCTTGTTAGTGAAGAAGTTCAGCCAATCGTGCGTATTGCAGGTAATCAACTGGTCGACGATGTCTGTTTCCTTGGTTGTCAGGCCCTTCTTACCCTTGCCGCCACGATTTTGGCGACGGAAATCGCTCATCAAGGTGCGTTTGATATAGTTCTCGGTTGTTAACAAAATTACAACATCTTCCTCTGGAATAACGTCTTCATCACTCATTTTACCAAGTTCGTGATTAAAGATTTTCGACCGACGCTTGTCGCCATATTTTTCCTTCATGTCCAGCAACTCTTCTTTAACTATGCGCAGAATTTCTGCTTCACTGGCGAGAATTCTTTCTAATTCTGCAATCAATTTATGCAGTTCCGCCAACTCATCTTCGATCGCTTGACGCTCCAAACCGGTCAGTTTGCGCAGTTGCATCGCCAAAATCGCTTGTGCCTGAATCTGTGACAAACCGAATTTTGCCATCAAAGCGTCTTGTGCCTCTTCGTAGGATTTCGATGCGCGGATTACCGCAATGACTTCATCGATATGATCAAGCGCGATTTTCAAACCTTCCAAAATATGCGCGCGGGCTTTTGCTTTCGCTAACTCAAATTCCGTACGACGGCGAATAACAATTTGACGGTGCTTCACGAATTCGCGCAGAATCTCCTTTAGACCGAGGATTCTGGGTTGAATACCATCGACCAACGCCAACATATTATAATGAAAACTGGTTTGCAGTGGCGTCAATTTGAATAATTGATTCATGATCTTTTTCGGATACGAATCCTTTTTCAGATCAACCACGAACCGTACCTTGCCGCGCGCCGTCTCATCACGTACGTCCTGGACGCCATTTAACTTCTTATCTTTAGCAAGTTCGGCGATTTTTTCTTTTAACGCCTCTTTCGACACACAGTACGGAATTTCAGTGAAGACGATCCTATGACGACCTTTTTTGTCTTCCTCGATTTCACCAACTGCCCGAATTACCACTGAACCGCGACCGGTTTCGTATGCCTGTTTCATCGGTGCGCCGCCGTAAACGTGTGCACCCGTTGGGAAATCTGGACCTTTGACGAATTTCATCAACTCGCTGGTCGTTGCGTCGGGATTATCGACGAGATGTATCGTGCCGTCGACCAGTTCCGACAGGTTGTGTGTCGGGATGCTCGTCGCCATACCAACCGCGATACCCATCTGACCATTTAGCAATAAATTCGGTAATTTCGCCGGCAAAACCACCGGTTCGCGCTCACTGCCGTCATAGTTATCACGAAAATCAACTGTGTTTTTTTCCAAGTCCACAAGCATTTCGTTGCCCGGTTTAGCAAGACGCGCCTCGGTGTAGCGTGATGCTGCCGGCGGATCGCCATCGGGCGAACCAAAGTTTCCCTGTCCGTCCACCAACGGATACCGCATGTTCCAATCTTGCGCCAAACGCACCATCGCATCATAAATCGAACTGTCGCCGTGCGGGTGGTATTTACCCATCACATCGCCGACGATACGGGCAGATTTGGTGTATTTACTACCAGGACGAATACCATTTTCGCCCATCGAGAACAAAATGCGACGATGTACCGGTTTCATACCGTCACGTACGTCCGGCAGGGCGCGGTCGATAATAACCGACATCGAGTAACGAAGATAGCTATCCTCCATGACGTCTTCAACCGCACGCAGTTCAACCAGACGCGAGTGATTTGATGACACATGCATTGTCGCACCGCGAACTACATCTTTTGCTTCCGCCTCGATCGGCATATTGTCTTCTGGGATATTATTCGTAATATTATCGTCCATAATTAAATCTCCTTACTTTCCAAAATTTGTTTAAGCTTTTCCAATGTTGATTGCGGTTCAGGATTTTCCAATTTGCCATCGTCAACCCATTCCCTATAAACCATTTCTGTGCCACCATCAAATGGTATAGATATATATGACACCTTATACCCCCCCCCTGACTTGCGATAGAATAAATTTTTTGTTCAGTTCATAATCTGTAACTTCATATTCATTCCAGATCTTTGAATTCGGTGCGCGATTTTTTAATGTTGTTCCTTTCCGCGCCGGAACTTCACTTGGAATTTCTTCCGCGATCGAATCAAACCATTTTGAGATATTACGCGAATCAAGAACGAAGCCCCAAACTTCTTCTAGCGGGCGGCTGATATGTATTTTCAAAATATTTTCTTTCATCTTAAACATCCAAATCTTCCAATTTAACTTCGCGGGCTCTGGTTTGAATGAATGATTTGCGTGGATCGACTTCGTCGCCCATTAACTTCGTGAAGATAGCATCAGCGCGTTCGACATCGGCAACCTTGACCTGAACCAGCACGCGGTTTTTGGGATCCATGGTGGTTTCCCATAATTGCGCTGCATCCATTTCGCCTAAACCCTTATATCGTTGCAGGAATGTTATGCCGGCTTGCTTTAATGTATCTTCCTCCGGATCGATCTTGATTCCGCGCGACTTGCGCTCCTCTATCCATTCGGCGACTAATTTATCTTTCTCGACCTCGTCGTAAACATAGTGTTTTTCGTTTGCACCGCGCCGCATCATGAATAATGGCGGTTTTGCCAGATAGACGTGCCCCGCCTCAACAATTTCACGCATAAATCTAAAGAAGAACGTCATCAGTAGTGTTGCGATGTGCGAACCGTCGACGTCGGCATCGGTCATAATAATAATACGATTATATCTCAATCCGTTAATATCAAACGCATCTCCAATCCCGACGCCCATACCCTTGATTAATGACACAATCTCTTTATTCGCAAACATTTTATCGAGGCGTGCGCGCTCGGTGTTTAAAACCTTGCCGCGCAACGGCAGGATTGCCTGGGTTCGACTGTCACGACCGGATTTCGCCGACCCGCCCGCCGAATCACCCTCCACGATATAGAGTTCGCATTCTTCCATACTTTTCGACGAACAATCTGCCAATTTCGATGGCAGATTGAATCCGTCCATCGCACCCTTGCGGATAATGTTGTCACGCGCCGCCCGCGCCGCTTTTCGCGCACGCGCCGCCAGAATCGCCTTGCCAACGATTTTTTTCGCCGCATTGGGATTTTCCTCTAAATAATACGAGAAGTACTCGTTCATGACGCTTTCAACATAGCGACGAACTTCCGGGTTACCCAATTTGTTTTTGGTCTGCCCCTCAAACTGCGGATCGGGCAATTTGACTAAAATAACCGCTGTTTGACCCTCGCGAATATCGTCGCCAGTCAAATTATCCTCTTTATCCTTTAATAGACCGCTCTTGCGCGCATAATCGTTAATTACGCGTGTCATTGCGGCGCGAAACCCAACAACATGCATTCCGCCGTCTGGGTTAAAAACGTTGTTGGCGAACGCCATGACATTTTCAGTAAAACCATCGTTATATTGTATGGCAATCTCAATTACACTGTCTTCAATCTGTTTCTCTACATAAAATATGCCATCATCAACAACTTCCTTACCGACGTTCAGATGCTTGACATATGATTTGATGCCACCGTCGAAATAGAACTCATACCGAGTTTCCTGACCTGGACGATAGTCGTAGACCTTGGCGCGAACGCCTTTTGTTAGATAAGCTTGGTGACGCAGATAATCCTGAACCCATTGATAATCAAACTTAGTAAATTCCTTAAAAATTTTAGGGTCGGGATAAAAGGTTATTCTCGTACCGCGCGGCATGTCGGTTTTACCCTTATTCTGTAATTCGGTTATCGGTTTCCCCTCAACGAATTCGATACTGTATAACTTGCCGTCATGCGAAACTTCTGCGATAAATTTTGTACTCAACGCGTTCACAACGGACGATCCAACACCGTGCAAGCCAGACGAAACCTTGTAACCACCGCCGCCAAACTTTCCACCGGCGTGTAGAACCGTTAAAACCGTTTCTAATGTTGATCTACCTGTTTTTGGGTGGATATCGACTGGAATACCGCGTCCGTCGTCTGTAACGCGACAACCACCGTCCTCCAACAACTCGACTTTTACCGTCGTAGCGTATCCCGCAATTGCTTCGTCGATACAGTTGTCCGCGATTTCCTTAATCAAATGATGTACCCCGTCATACCCCGTTGAACCGATATACATACCTGGACGCTTACGGACTGGCTCTAACCCCTCCAAAACCTGGATTTGATCAGCACCGTAGCTATCTGTTGTTTGTTTAGCCATGAACTCCCCTTCTCTAAATTTCGACTATCCTATTTTACACGTACACGTCTAATAAGTCAAATGTTTGGTTTGCATTATATGACATGTTTATGCTAATATATTAAGTATGTATAAAGTGGTGGGGTTACAGCATGTTTAGGAAACTAGTTTCCAGTCTGGCATTTAGCCCGTCTTTAGTGGAACAACTCGGGATATACGCCCGACGATTAGACAGAGAAAGGCGCATTCGCCGAGCGGGTCTTATACTGATAATTCTCGCGGTGGTTGCTCAGGTGTTCATAATCATGTCGCCACCAGAATCCACAAATACAGTTGCCCATAACAGCCAACCAACACGTGGCGACAGCACGTTGACCAGCAACATTTCGGCAGTTAACCATACACAAAATAATGTAGATGCTACAACAGTTACCGCGAGAGAAAGCGATATAATCACATACAATTTAGCGGTGACTAACAACTACGATAACGAAAGTACTGGCGCGGTTAGCAGCCAGCTAAGTGACATCCTCGAATATGCCGAAATTGTTAGTTATGGTGGTGGCGAGTTTGGCAAGAAAGATAAAACTTTGACCTGGAAAGATATATCTCTCGAACCGGGCGCTTCTACTACGCGCAATTTCACTATATCAATCAAAAATCCAATACCGTCGGTTGCTCAAAATGGACTTTCGTATGACTGCATAATCACTAATGAAATGAATAACCTAATTGATATAAAAATCAATTGTCCACCCCAGAAAGTTGTTGTCGAACAAACAATATTGAACAACTTGCCACATGTTAATATCGTTGTAAATACTACATCATGTGTTGCTGTTGTCGCTATAGCGTCATTCCTCCGTTTTCGGTCACGACAACTCGCTAAAGAAATTCGTTTAATTAGAAAAAAGTTTAATTCAGGAACACTACAATGAGTAAGGAAATAGCACCAACAAAAATCACCGCGGAGCAACGAGATTTAGAATTCAGAAAAATTATGTCCGATGTGCAAAATTCTATGAGTTGGTCGGAACGCGCATTCAGTAAATTTATTCACATAAAAGCGATCGAGAAAATCGGTGTTGCCATAGGCTCAACGGTTGCCCGCCCTTCCGCCATACTGACCGGAAGTTTGTTTGCATTAGTATTGCCGTCTATAATATATATAATAGCAAAACACTACGGATACCCGCTGACCGGATCGGAATCGATCATTGCCTTTATCGCCGGGTGGATCGTGGGAACGGTCATCGATTTAATTCGAACCATCTTCGGTCGAAAGAAAACCTAGTCGTCCCTATCGCTATCTCGTAAATCAAAGAAGATTTCGTCGTTATCACCGTCCGCTAAGCGCAGTTCATTATCAACTTTGGCATGTTCTTCTTGAACGGCAACTTTTTCTTCGGTTTCGCTAATCGCTTTCGCCTCTGCTACTTCAGTTTCTTTTGCAATTTCTTCCTCTTGCGCCACGGGATTGGGTCGGGTTGGTGGTTGGATAGGAGCGGGTTCAGGCGGCTCAGCCACAGACTTATCCGCCCTAGCTTTCGACGCTTGCGACTTTGTTGCTGGAATGTTCTGGCGTTTATTCATCCAATTGTCGAGGAATGAAGACTTGCCACCACCTTGGCTAGCCGGTCGCGCAGGCGGCTGTGTCGGTGTTGTTGATGGTGGCGTGGACGACAGTGGTGCTGTGGCAGGAGACGGAGACGGAGATGACGCAGCGACGGGTCGACTACTTTGGGCGGGCTGACCGGCAACAGGTACAGACGAATTGCGCATGGCTTCTAGGCGTTTCTTCTTGTCTTCCGCTTTTGCTATATCGACTGCTTGTAGGCGATTGGTGATTTCCGCCTCGACGACGGCGCGTGGACGACCGTATTTTGATGCCGATAACTTACGCATTGCATCGGCGAGTTCTGGATTAGGATGCCCCATCAAAGGTACCCAGTCCATCGAAAACGGCGCGGACGGCACGGAGTTGATGAGAACCTGCGCCACCGACGTATAATTCGGCATTTTTATTAGATCCTCAACCGTAAATGTCGGCTGAAAGCGCTTGACCATCTGCTCGGCGTCGGTCACACCGATACGACCACATATCGCCGTACCAACGTTACCGATAATTGCCTCGCGAATTTTTTCGGTCAACTGAGTCATAAACTGATTCGCTACTACCAATGACAGACGATACTTTCTAGCCTCGGACAGAATTGATTCAAAGGAATCTGTAGCGAAGTTTTGAAACTCGTCCACATATAACGTGAAGTCAGTTCGCTGCTCCTCTGGGATATTGGCGCGTGACATTGCTGCTTGCTGGAACTTCATAACGAAGATCATACCGAGGAGTTGTGCGTTTTTTTCGCCCAATTTACCCTTTGACAGGTTCACTAGCAGAATTTTTTTCTGATCCATAATCTCGCGAATATTGAAACCAGATTTTAACTGCCCCATCACATTGCGGATTGCGCCGGTCTGGAATGGCGCCCACTTCGATACCACCCACGCCGTAACCTCACCGGCGTCATTAGAACGCTGCGCGTTCGGCCACTCTTTGGTCCAGAAATCCAGCACTGCCGGATCGGTCACGAACGGCAATTTAGATTTTGCAAATTCTGGATCAACCAAACATTTTGGAATATCCATAAATGTTGCACCCTGAGGATCCGCCATCAAAAGCAACGCCGCATTGCGCACGATGTTTTCCATGCGCGGTCCAACGATACCGGTGTGACCTGGATCGTACAGACTATACAGCATATTTATCATCTCACCGACCACAAAATCTTTCTCGTCAGTCGTTGTCGCTTCGAAAATGTTCAAACCGATTGGATTATCCATATCGCTCGGATTGAAATAGATTATATCTTCGACACGCTCTTTTGGCACCATGCCCATCAATTCCTCCGCCAAATCGCCGTGCGGATCGATCAATGCGAATCCCTTGCCATCCAACATATCTTGCAGCGCCAAATTGTTCTGTAACCACGATTTACCAACACCGGTCTGACCAATTATGTAAACGTGACGGCGACGATCTTTGTCGCTTAAACGAATCGGCTTTTTGACGCCACGAAATATATTGTAACCGAGGAACAAACCTTTCTCCATGAGTTCTGTCGGACCGTCAACTTGCTTGGATCGCTGACGCTCGACCTGTGACGACGGAATATTCGTCTGATCCGGCAGGTGAAAAACCGTTGCCAACTCGACTGTATTTAATATATTACTATTAACTTCCTGCGGGAAAAAGCGAAAAATGAACGACGTTACAAGTGCCTCGGTATTAGCGGACGGCGAAAATTTGAAGCCGTTTTTGGTCGGTGAATCGAACAATGAAAACGCCGAGATAACGTTATTTATAAGAACCTGCGAACGCGTCACCGTTGGCGACGAAGCCACAACGCGGATCAGTGTTTCATACCCGGAATACTTCGACTTATCTTCGAGCGCCTCAACTTTTGCCTGATCGACGCCCGATAGCGCTTCTGGCGGCGAACCGTCGGTTTTCTTGCTGCCGTCATAGGACGGCGGTTTCCATAACGCCTCCAATGCATCCACCCACCACCCAATATCGATTAAAGTGCTGCCGTTTTTGCCACTACTCGCACCTTTCTTGTGCGCTTTGATATCTTTGACGCGTTTTTCTATTTTCTTAATCCATGTATCATCCGCTGGACGAATCATAACCTGAATACCAACACCGTCTTCGCGCGTCGCGGTTGACAACGCCGCCAACAGCGCCCGCATGGCATCGCGTTTAGTTTCCTGATATGTCGCGATTGGAAATTCATATGGTTTCTTTAGCGTAAATTCACCACCGACCGTCCCGTTGATTTTGCCGACTTCGCTGAACAAGTTAATTTCCTCAACTTCCTCTAACCTAGCGGTAGGATAAGACGCCACAATGGACTGTTTTATAGTATCCAGTAAGACCATCGGCACAACCACATAATAGCGAATCAGTCCACCGTGCGCAATTAGTTCAAACGACAGATGTCGTTGACCATAGAATCTACTCTTGAATCCCTTTTGCGCGGTTGAACTTATTATATTGTACATCGTTTGCGCCTGTGACACGACCTCATCAACCAAATCGCGCGAATCGCGAGATTCACTTTTAATGTCGTCGCTCGGTGGCGGCAAGTGTATCATCAGCGGCACCATCTTCAAACCACGCTCATAATTTTTTTGTTCGCGCAGGTTTTTTCGTGTTTGAAAATACACAATAGCCACAGCAATCGCGATGATCCCAACCACTACAAATATTACTGTCAGCACACTAGCCATGACTAATCATCCTGTGCCTTCCCCACTGATTTGCCGTATCGCTTCTTGATATAGTCTCGCATCAACTCTGCCGCTAATCTTGCCTGTTCGTGCGGATCGTCCTTGGTTCTTGCCACGATAGTCCTGGCTTGATCAACCCACTCTTTTTCAATTAAATCATCGTCAGCAGCAGTAGCGGGAGTCGTTGTCGTCTGGGTCGTAGTCGCAACTGGTACTATCGGCGTCACCTGTTGCACGACGACTGCCGCGGCTTGATCGTCCTGCTGTGTTTGCGTTTGATCCTGTCCCGGACCGATTTGAGTTTCGTGATTCGATAACTTCTCTTGTGACTGAATCGGTGCGGATTCCGGAGCTGTCGGCATAATATTCGGTGAATTGGGATTTGGAATATTTGGGCTACCTGGATTCATGTTCGCCGCAACATTGCCTAAACCGGGCGCAGCATTAAATTTCGGTGCGTTCGGAGTCGGCGCAACGTTAAAACTTTGTCCATTCTGATTCTGTGGAAACATATAAAAATTATATCATAATCATATGCATTTTGCATACAATTTCATCACTTATTTTTCATTAAAAATCCTAATGTAATTACAACAACACATACATCTGTTAATTAGTAGTTCTTCTAACAATGTAAAATATCATAATAGATTCTATCACGACCATCAAAGCAACGTCGACAACATTTAATTGTCCAATTGAATTCATAGAAATCACAAATATTGGCATAAAGCTCAACGCGACAATAATGAGATTTATTCTCAAATATGGCGTTCGTTTGTGATTCTCGTCGTCATCATTATCGCGTTTTTTGTGACGAATTACATCATATAAGCGTTGTAATATTAACAATAGTGACAATGTCAGTAAATACATGAACCCAAATAGACCGAGCACACCAAATGATCCTGCTTCCGATGGATTCGTAAAATTCAAAATTGATAACAAGCCAACGGAAGCACCGACTAAACCGGCGATAATCCAACCAAGTGGGATCTTGCGTTTCATAAGACTATTTTACTACGAAACGAGATAAAAATGAACTCGCTTATTTTTCTACGTAAGAACACAACTATAGCACGCCCATTTTGATATAAAATAAATTCTAAATAGTTGACACCTCTTACCTTTTGAAATGAGAAGAGGCCTTCTGGCGTCATCAAACGGTTGCGAAGTCATTGCGACAAACTCATCCGCCGAAAAGTGTTATAAAAAACAGGGCGCGAGTCGCGGTCGTATCCGAGGCCAGAAAGGCCTTATCACTGACCGCTCCTTTTTGGGGAGCATATCGTGGAGCTGAAATTCCCTAGATGGGAGATTTTTGCGCTCAACACGTTCGTAGCAGAGTGGCAGTAATAAATTATTGCTGCCATCACCGCTACGAAGATCCGATTTTGCGATGAGCGACTTATTTGTCTGCGCTATCACTCTTATCGGTCATACATTGATTGCGGAGTAATCTCGACGCAATCTCTGAACCAGTGTTTGATCTGTAATGTGCTAGTTTTTATCTTTTTGATCAGTGAGTATTCTCGAACGTGATTTTTATTTTATAAAAACTTGATAACAATATAGCAAACAAAAGCGCTTGTGTCAATAGTTTTTTATACAACGTTTGTTGTAATATTTACAATGTTAGAAATTTTACAGACACTAAATCACAAATTATATTTCGATTATAGTAAAAAATGGTGTTGTAATTTTTACAAATATAAAATTATTGCATTCTGCTTACATTCTATTTCTGCCGCAAACTCGCCAGCATTTTGACGATTTCGGAATATTCGGAGTCGTCTGGTCGTTTCTCGCCGATAGAAGCATTACCAAAAATAACGTCTCCGTGATCGCCCAAGTGATTATGTCGCGTCGACCATCTCACCACACAACTATTTATTGGTTGATCATATAAATCATTATAGTCAGATAAATATATCGAAAAACTCCCGTCTGGCTCAATATAACTAATGACGGACATGCTATTTAGTTCTCCGCCTGCCTCCTTATGAACCACGACTGCCGGTGCTTCGCTTGGATCACACCCTCCGCCTGCGCCACCGCCATTCGAATTTGACAGTGTCAATTTATATCCCTTTGCTGTTCTTATAGTCGTAATTTCCTGATAAAGATCGTCTCCCCATTCCCTCCTAACTTTGCCTTCCACTGACCAATCCTTTGGATAGTCAAAAGACAACCCGTCCATTTCCGTCGTATACATTAAATACTTCGCATCACAGCCGCCCTTCACGTCGTCGCATTTCGTAATGTCGTCGTTTGCGTTATCGTCGGCTTTTTGCAGTTGCTTCATTTTGTTGTCCAAATCGTCGATTTTTGTTTGTTGATCGAAACTTTTCCAAACGAAAAATCCCGCCACGATTGCAAATATCGCGGACAAAATAATTGTTATTATTCCAACCGTTTTCCAATTATTTTTCTTTTCCACAACCGCACCCATTGGTTGAATTTGATTTTCCATTCCACCATTCCTTCCTTTTAATTATATACATGCACTATATTACACGATCACCCCCCCCCCCCC
>JGI20171J29575_12612604_pt1 | contig 21077 bp, 17 predicted proteins | sample TergutNc150P4_FD_29575 | JGI IMG/M metagenome (IMG submission 29575)
CAATACTTTGTGTATTAACAAGGATTTTTGTGAAAAATGACCAATGAAGATCGCCGTGATGTTGTGGCAATGAGTTTTCGGAGGTGCCCATAAGGCAAAAGTTTTTCGCAAGCATAAAACACTGCAATTTACTCACAGCGCCCGTTTGTCTATAACACGTTTAGCTTTACCTTCTGAACGCGGCAGGGATTTCGGTTCCAGCATTTTTATATTTGCGTTTATATTTAAAGTAGACTGCAGTGCCGCCTTTATCTTTCTTGACACCTTTTCTATCTTTCGAATTTCATCTGAAAAGATTTGCTGAGTCATTTCAATCTGAACTTCCAGAACATCTAAATTATTTTCACGGTCAACCACAATCTGATAGTTTGGTTCAAGTCCCAAATCAAGCAGCACATGTTCAATCTGAGACGGGAAAACATTGATTCCGCGGATAATCAGCATATCATCTGTGCGCCCTTGAATTTTGCTCATGCGCACAAGCGTTCTTCCGCAGGCACACATTTCATAATTCAGTTTACAGATATCCCGGGTCCGGTAACGAATAAGGGGCAATGCCTCTTTACCTATACATGTAAATACCAATTCACCATATGTATTTTCTGGCAATACTTCCAGCGTTTCAGGATCTATGATTTCAGGATAAAAATAATCCTCACAAACATGCATGCCATTTTGGCAACGGCAATCATATGACACCCCCGGACCCGCAATTTCAGAGAGTCCGTAAATATCATATGCCTTAATATTCAGCAGCCGTTCAATCTCTTTTCGCATATTTTCACTCCAGGGTTCAGCGCCAAAAATACCGGCCCTGAGCGGAATTTTCGATGTATCTATGCCCATATCTCTGCAAGTCTCACCAATAAACATTGCATATGAAGGTGTACAGCATAAAATATCCGAGCCGAAATCCTGCAATATCTGTACTTGGCGAGCCGTATTTCCCGCGGAAACCGGAATGACCGTAGCTCCAACGTGCTCAGCGCCATAATGCAAGCCAAGCCCCCCTGTAAACAATCCGTATCCATACGAAACATGTATATAATCCGATTTCGTTCCTCCCGCCGCAACTATCGCACGCGCAACGCCATCAGCCCAGCGCTTCAAATCTGTCTTGGTATAACCTACTACCGTTGGTTTACCTGTAGTCCCGCTGGACGCGTGGACACGCACAAGCTGTTCCTTGGGCACAGCAATCAAACCATAGGGATAGTTGTCCCTCAGATCTGTCTTATAAGTAAACGGCAGCTTTGGAAGATCATCAATAGAAGTAACGTCCGCAGGCTTTATCCCCATATCATCAAACTTTTGTTTATAAAATGGGATATTTTCATAGCATCTTTGAATCATTGCACATAAACGTTCCGATTGAAGCTTATGAATTACCTCCCTTGAGGCCAATTCAATTTCAGGCTGAAAACAAGTACCCGCCAATATAATCACATTCCTTTTTTACGATAGTATCAATGAAAAAACATCAGTTTTTTCATCTGACCTGTAAAAGGATTATACCATATGCTTATGGGGTTAGTCTACCTTTATTTGCATTGTTTCCGCTGTTTCGATGACTTTCAGCCCCAAGTGGCGCGCAATCAGCGCGGGAATTCGTTAAATGGCACTTCAAATCAAAACCTCATAACTGCCGTTCCTAAAAACTAAAACTTCATTATTCCAGTACTCATGTAACCCGCTGCTATATGTTGGTATTATTACTTTTTTTAATAAAATATGTTCTGATAATAAGGTTTCACTATTTGTACTGATAACAAGGATTGATAAAGCGTTATTATATGGATTAGCGATAATTTGCATTATTACATAATTACCGTTATATTTTTCTCCGTTGTACTCATAACCATATTCATCATACTTTACATATAAATTTTTAAATATTTGATTAACTAAATTATTTGTTATATTAAAATCAATAATTATTAAATTATTCAAAAAAAGGTCTTCAGGAGTTTTATTTGACTCGAATATAGGATAGCTTACATCTATCATTGTATCATGTTCGCTTGACACACGCTTTGAAAGGCTTTCAGCAGCTTTTAATAATTCACCTGAAGGATTATTGGGTATTATTATCCGGGTATTGTATAGATATACATCAAGCAGTCCCGTACCTTTTCGATAATTTATGTTTGGTTCTGAATCAATTAATTCCCACAATCTTTTCCTATTCAAAATTACAATTTGTTCATAATAATCAACAAATTCAAAAATCGTATTATTAACGTTAATAAAAAAATCTTTCCTGTCAATAACCGGCGGAATCTCAATCGTTAAGCCATTTGTTCCGGATACTTTAACATTAATATGTTTTTCATCAACAATCTCTCCAGACACTTTCGCGATATTATATTTGGGATTTATTCCATGTAATTTTAAATAGTAACTTTCTAAATGACGATTCCTCTGTGTTTTAAAAAAAACTTTCGCCGGATACTTATTTCGCTTTGAAGCCAAGAGATTTTTTATTATTATCCGGTGCGAAATATATGGCTTAAAATGCGAATGAATGATTCCATCGAAATTATATTGAAAATAGTTTGCATATTTTTTGAGTTTACTTTTCACTTCGTTTTCACGGTTATAGAAAATGTAGTCTTTTGAACAGACAAATTGATACGTAGGTATATTAGAAATGTTTTTAATAGTTTGTAAATCGGGATAACTTATCAATGGAAAAATAGCGGCGGGAATGTTTGGATGGTTCTGCGCAAGTGCGTAAGCCGCTAAACCGCCATTTGATTGCCCTATCAAATAAATTCTATCTTTATCTATACTATAATGGTTTTTTATCCATTCAATTATTTCAATTATTGAAGCTTCCCCTATATAACTGCCGCCTGTATACCCTCTGCCGGATAAATCAAAAAGCAGTATAGGCTCCGGAATACTTTTAATATCTATCAAAGTGCTAAAACACTCATTATCGCCTGACATTAGGCAGCAAATCACAGGATAATGCTTTGAATCATCATAATTCTCCGGAATTCTAGAATGAATTTTCACAAAGCTATTATCAAGATTCGAAAAAATGAAAAATTCATGTCCGCCTTCCTCAAATAAATAATTTTTATTGTATTCGTCTTGAATGAGGCAGTTAATAAAATTATAATTTTCATTAACTAAATCATAGAAATCAACAAGGTCCGGCTTTTTCTCCGATTTTTCTTGAAACCACATTCTTCCTTTGACTTGTATATATTGATCTCCTGTTAATCTGTCTATAATTTCGCTTGCTTTATTTTTAACTTCATTAACCTTATCCTTAAAATCGTTTATAATAATTTTATGCTTTTTTATGAGCTTCTCTTTTTTACAATTTATAAACTCACACAAAAAGGTTATATGATACATATTATCTGGCAATTTTGTTCTAATATTCTCCAAATCTATAATTATTTTTTTATTAACTTCACCTGCTTTACTTTGTAAAACTTTATTGTTGTTATCTAAAACCTTTATATTAAATGCCGTATCATATGTCTTCTTATTATTCAATAGGTACATGAATTCATAGCAGCTATCATAGATAAACCCAGATCCTTTGTTTATTAATATCAATTCATCGAATTTTATGTCCGCACCTAAATTAGATAACGCTTTGAAATTATTACTCATTTCCCATTTATAACCGCTTATTTGAATTATGAAAACATCGGATTTCTCAGGCGCGTATTTCTCAATTAATAAGATGTTTTTGCCTTTATGAAGTTTTGCCTTTATATAAAAATCAGAAGCCCGAAAACTGTTATGTATTGATTTACATTCACCGTTAAGCCAGAGCTTTGTATTTGAGGAGCAGTCAACATGCATAATGATTTCAGTTTCTTTTTGACTGTAAATTTCTGTGTACAGAAAAATCTTTATACTGCCTAAGCTTTCAAAATGACTAAAAGTATTATAAAATTCTTTGTTTACATCATTAAAAATTAAATAGTCATCAAGATTTTTATTAACATTAATTATTCTCTCCATTATAGAACTATTTATTTCTGTATCAAATAAATCATAGCCTTCTGTGAAACATATTTGTTTATCTAATATTATGTATGAATCAATAATCATCTTTTTTCCTTCATAATAATACGGTATATACTTTTTCATGAAATGAGCTCCTTAATAAGTACATTGTAATATGATGTCAAAATATGTCGTTATTGCCAGCAAAAAAAATTACAAATAAGTTCTACCTGTCATCGCTGTCCTTTAAGATACATTTTTATTGCCAATAATTATACTTAGGGCTAAGGGGGTCGGGTTCGATCCCCTTAGCCCTATAGCTTCCAACAATATTATACCATTTTTATTGCCTTTCTTAAATTGATATTTTAAATAAATTTTTAGCTTAGCTTTTATGTATTATGTACTAAATAGCAATTTTAGACAGTAACTATTGAGCCTAAGCTTAACCCATCAATAAGATCAAATCCCGGCAACGACTTAAATCTGAATCTCGCATTTTTCATAGGAAAAATAATAAAGGTAACGAAAGCCCTAATCTTAAAAATCCTGTTATTAAAAAAGCATTGACATAAAAAGGATCTTTATGCTATACTAATTAAGCCGCATGCTGCAGGTTGTTGTGAAGCGGTACATTTTTGTGTATCCTCCTGCAAGCAGCGAGTCTTATTTAAGAAAGCAAGGTTTTAGAATGTACGCAGTCATTGAAACAGGCGGCAAACAGTACAAAGTGGAAAACGGTGATATTATTTATGTTGAAAAGCTTTCCGCGGAAGAAAACGCATCAGTAAAATTTCCCGTTATTGCTTTGAGCGATGAAAATGGTTTAACTCTAGGTTCTCCTTATGTTAAAGGAGCTTCTGTATCAGGGGAAATTATTAAAACAGACAAGGGCAAGAAAATTACAGTCTTCACTTACAAACCCAAAAAAGGTTCAAAAAGAAAATTAGGACATAGGCAACCTTTTACTAAGGTGGAAATTACTTCTATTACCGCATGATTTCTGTAGTTTTTATATTTGAAAAAAATTTTATTATTGGCTATAAGGTTTCTGGACATTCCGGTCATAAAAAGCATGGTCATGATATTATATGCGCAGCTGTTAGTTCAGCAGCCTATATGACAGTAAATGCGATTACAGAGATTCTTTGTGCCAACGCGTTTACCAGCATAAAAGACGGCTATATGTATGTAAAAATCGCGTCACAAGACGCTGATTTATGCAGCTTGGTTTTTCAAAGCTTTAAGCTGCATATAAAGGCCCTTTGTAAACAATACGGCAATTTTATTAACTTTAAAAATGTTTTTTTAAGTATGTAAACGGAGGTAACGTAGCAATGTTTAAAATAAATATCCAATTATTCGCCCATAAAAAGGGGATGGGTTCTACTAAAAACGGACGTGACAGCGAATCAAAAAGACTCGGTGCCAAACGTGCCGACGGTCAATTCGTATTGGCCGGAAATATTCTAGTAAAACAGAGAGGAACACATATCCATCCCGGACAAAATGTCGGACGCGGATCTGACGATTCATTATTTGCTAAGGTCAGCGGTGTTTTACGTTTTGAACGTTTAGGCCGCGATCGAAAGCGTGCCAGCGTTTATCCCGCGGAAGGGGTATGACGCTTTAGACTGCCTTCGAAAGCTTATGACGGTACATCCTTCATCGGTCATCTTGAACCGCCAGTACGGCAAGATATTTTCGGAGAATGTCTTTAAAAAGTATAACAAAATGATGAATGATTAGCAATCATTCATCGTTTTTCATTTGAGGGCACATCCGGAAACGCTTGCCGCACCAGCGCTATGCAGATTTGTTGGTGCTTTTGCACAAAAATTCAAGGCAATACTCTGTGTATCAATGAAGATTTTTGTAAAAAATGACCAATGAATATGTGCCGTGATGTTGTGGCAATGAGTTTTCGAGGGTGCCCTTGAGTTAAACATTTTTATATAAGGAGTATTTTTATGTCATCTAACATCCAAGAATATTTTGGAAGTATGGTATTTAATGACGATGCAATGCAAACCGGACTGCCGAAAATCATTTACAAAACATTAAAGAAAACCATTGAAGATGGAGAACCTCTTGATACAAATTTAGCAAATGCGGTTGCACACGCAATGAAGGAATGGGCGCTGGAAAAAGGCTGCACACATTTTACACACTGGTTTCAGCCAATGACTGGAATTACAGCGGGCAAACACGACAGTTTTATTAATAAGAATGAGTTCGGTAAACCAATCATAGAGTTTTCCGGCAAAGAATTAATTAAAGGTGAACCTGACGCCTCCTCTTTTCCCAGCGGTGGCATAAGAGCAACGTTTGAAGCCAGAGGATATACCACATGGGATCCGACATCCTATGCCTTCGCAAAGGACGGAACATTATACATTCCCACAGCTTTTATGTCTTATACGGGACAGAGCCTTGATAAAAAAACTCCTCTGCTGCGTTCTATGGAACGTCTTAACATCGAAGCATTGAAGCTGTTGCATATTTTGGGCAAAACTGATGTAAAACATGTTTTTACTACAGTAGGTGCCGAACAAGAATATTTTCTCATTGACAGAAAAGTTTACAATTTAAGAAAGGACCTTATTTTTACCGGCAGAACGCTTTTTGGCGCAGAATCGCCAAAAGGGCAACAATTAGAAGACCATTATTTCGGCTCCATAAAAACACGAGTCAGTAAATTTATGTCTGATCTTGATACTGAACTCTGGAAACTTGGCATATACGCTAAAACGAAACATAACGAAGTGGCTCCGTCACAACATGAAATGGCCCCTATTTATACTATTACTAACATAGCAGCAGATCAAAACCAATTGACAATGACGGTAATGAAACAAATTGCGGAACGCCACGGGTTAGTTTGCTTGCTGCATGAGAAGCCTTTTGCGGGTATTAACGGTTCAGGTAAACATAATAACTGGTCTATTTCCACAAATACCGGTGAAAATCTTCTAAGCCCGGATAAAAATCCACATGGCAATATACAGTTTCTCTTATTCTTATCCGCTGTAATCAAAGCGGTAAACGAGTATCAGGATTTACTTCGTCTTTCTGTGGCATCAGCCAGCAACGATCACAGGCTCGGCGCCCATGAAGCGCCGCCGGCTATTATATCAATATATTTAGGCTCAGAGTTAGAAGCGGTTATCGAATCTATTACCAGCGATACGGACTATATAAATCAGGAAAAATTAAAGATGGATCTTGGGGTAGATGTTCTTCCAGACTTCAAAAAAGATACTACCGACCGCAACCGGACATCGCCTTTCGCGTTTACAGGCAACAAATTTGAATTTCGAATGTTGGGTTCTTCACTCAATATATCTTGCCCCAATATTATATTAAATACAATAGTTGCCGATGCCCTTGCACAATTCGCCGATAAACTCAGCGGAGCCGCAGATTTAAATTCCGCGGCGATAGCTTTAATTAAAGAAACTCTGGAATCAAATAAGCAAATTATTTTCAACGGCAACAATTATTCACCGAAATGGGAAGCTGAAGCGGAGAAAAGGGGCCTGCTGAATTTAAAAACATCTCCGGAAGCCTTTATAAAATATCTTGATAAAAAAAATATTCAGCTCTTTGAAAGAAATAAAATATATACACAGGAAGAAGTCACTGCCAGATATGAGATTATCACAGAAAGCTATATCAAACACTTAAATATTGAGGCATCTACCATGTTAGATATTGCAAGAAAAGACATCTTGCCAGCTGTATCATTTTATATACGTGATATTGCCAACACCGCGTTAGCTAAAAAGGCTTTGTCAGATAAAATTCCCGCTGATGTTGAAATTAATTTAGTCCAAAAGCTTTCCGGCCTCCTCTCTTGTTTTGCAAATAAAATTAATGAGCTTGAATGTGCTCTAAACAGTGCCGCCGAATACGAAAATAATATTCAAAAGCTTGCGGAATACTATACAGACCCTGTTTTAGCCACTATGAATGAGCTGAGGGCTATTGCGGATGAAATGGAAATAAACACAGCGTCTAGTTATTGGCCAATGCCGTCTTACGGCGAATTGCTGTTTAGCGTATAACATCCTCCTAAAGCAAAATATTTAAAGCCAGCATTAATGTAATACCGGGTATTCCGCCAATGACAGCCGCGGTAACGGAAAGCAAGCTGACCGGCAGATATATTCCTGTAAATATTCCGCTGATATTTACCGCAAGCAATGTAAACAATCCGCAGATCATAGAAATAAACGCTCTTCTGAACGGCCGTTTGTTTCTGCTGAAACAATGCAGAACTGTAAATATAATAAAAACCGCAAAATACATGATTAATATTGATTGCCACGACATTGAAAAACCCCCTAAATAAAAACTCATTAAAAAATGGACCGGCAAATTAATGCCAGTCCATTTTTATGATGTGTCTTTAAATATTATTACCCGATATTAAAATAAGCAAATACATTTAATAAAATGACAAATAAAGTGAACGCAATCGCAAAAAATTTTGTCCAGCGCGATAAAAAAGCGTCAATGGAACGTGCTTTATTTTTTGAAAAAAATGTATCCGCGCCGCCGCTTACAACCCCAACGCCTTTACTATGACCCTCCTGCAAAATGACAACAATAATAATAGCTATAGCCATTAAAATAAGCAGCACACCTAACGCAATGTTCAATGCCCCCATTAAAACAGGCTCCTTTCTTTATTTTTTATTAGTTACCACATTATTTTATCACACCCAAAATATTTTTTCAAGTTTTTATTTTTTAATCTGTTGCAATAGCAGATTTATGTGGTACAATTAAGTAGTGTTTTAGCATATTAATAAGGAAGAGAGAGTGTATTCGATTTCAATGCCTTTTCGATCTTGCACCAGGCAGGAAGTCATCACAACTTAACGTAAAGAGAGATAAAACTTATGGATATAATAAGGCAGCTTTTCTTTGATTTGTTAGCGGTTTTTAACACATTCAAATTTAAAGATATAATAGATATTTTAGTCATAACATTTATTGTTTTCAGCTTATTCAGACTAATCCGCGAAACGCGCGCTGAACAGCTTTTAAAAGGTATCTTTGTTTTACTGTTTGTATATATATTGTCGAGATCATTTACACTTTCCATGCTGAGTTCTCTGCTTAACCAGCTATTCGAATTTGGAGTTATTGTATTTGTTATTATCTTTCAGCCTGAAATCAGAAAAGCGCTGGAACAAATCGGAAGGAGCAAGCTGCATATCAAATCACTAAACCTTGTATCACGCAGTATGCGCACTGACGAATGGGTGGAGCTTGAAAAAAAAGCAATAAAAGCTTCAGTGGATTCCGCCATTATATTCAGCCGTTCAAAAACAGGTGCTCTTATAGTTTTTGAGCTTGATACTATGCTTTCCGATATTGCGGCTACCGGAACGATTCTCAACAGCGATCCTTCTACCGCATTATTGGGAAACATCTTCTTTAACAAAGCCCCTTTACATGATGGCGCCATTATAATTCGAAATGGACAAATTTTAGCAGCAGGATGTATTTTACCTTTATCAAAAAATCCTTATATCAGCCCTGATTTAGGTACACGCCACAGAGCTGCCATTGGAATCAGCGAGGAATCCGACGCGGTCGTACTTGTGGTCAGCGAGGAAACCGGTACTATATCTTTAGCTATAAAGGGAATCATAAAAAAATTACAGGATAAAGAAAGCTTATTAAATGAAATGATGAAATCTATTTTGCCTTTGCAAAAAGAAAAAAGCAGATTCCCTTTTAAATCTATTTTCAAGGAGAAAAACAATGAAAAAAAGTAACCGTCTTTCTCTCTTGTTCAGAAACGATAGATTTATTATTGTTATATCACTAGTCATATCAGTATGCATTTGGGCTATTATAGGCTTGAACGCAAACGATACAGGACAGACTGTGGTAATATCAGATATTCCGATAGTAGTTGAGCTTCCTGAAAACTCAGAAAAAACCGGGCTAAAGGTATTCAGTCCCGAAGCTACAGCTTCTGTAACTGTTAAGGGTAACAGAATGACTATCGGTTCACTTACAAAAGCAGATATTTCGGTTTTTGCCCAGCAAACAAGTCAAATTACCATTCCGGGGATCTTCTCTCTTCCCCTTTCCTCTAAAAAACTTGGTGTAAAATCTGCTTACGAAATTATATCTATTTCCCCGCAAATTATTCCGGTTTCTGTTGACAGAGAAAGAAGCATAGAAAAAAATATTATTAACCAGTATAAATACAAATCTAAAGTGCCAAATAATTATTACTCCTCAATAAGTATGTCCAGAGAAAAAGTCACTATAACCGGGCCTGAAAACAGTATTTCAAAAATTGACCGGGCTGAGATCAATGGTTCTCATGAAGGTGAACTAACCAGTACTAAAACTGTCAACCTCAAAGTTTTTTTATACGATATATACGGCGAAGAAATTTTTGATCCTTTTCTGCAATTAAATTACACCGAAATTTCAGTAACGATAGAAGTACTGCCTATGAAAAGCATTCCGGTAAAACTAAATTTTCTTGGAACTCCTGCAGGCTTAGGATCTATGATCGGTGACATTAGAGTTTCAGTTGATCCGCAAGAGCTTCAAGTGGCAGGCACTCCGGAGAAAATGAATCAATTGGACAATGTTGTTCTTGACTCCATAGATTTTACACAGTTAAGCAATAAAAAAAACGTATTAACATTACCTGTTGATGAAAAGCTGCCGGGGGATGTAAAAAATATAAACCATATAGAAACCGCTGAAGTTTATATTGATTTCAGTGATTTTAAAACAAAAACCTTCCGGATTCCAAGCTCCAGCTTCTCAATATCAGGTCTGCCTGACCAATATAAGGCTGAAATTACAACAAAAAATCTGGATGTAACAATTATAGGTCCGGAAGACCAGATTTCAAAAATGACAGAAAACGATTTAACGGCAAAAGTTGACTTTTCAATAATTCCCGATGAAGCCACTGACGCCACTGAAGTACCGGTAATTATAAAGCCGCTGTCAATATACTCCAGTTGTTGGGCATACAATGAAAGCGGAAGTATAAGCGTCGATGTAATTGTAACAAACTCCCCTTAAAAGAAAGGAAGATTTGATGGCTATTCCACAACAAATACCTTATAATTACCATCCCCCATATGAATATTTTTTAATAAAAAATCAAAAAAAATCGCTGGTGCGTAAAGAATCAAATAATATGGGATTTTTACTGCTTCTTTCTGTTATCGTCATGCAGATTGTTGCTGCCGTTCCCATATTTATATCAGTTTTCACAAAACTCTTTACATCAGACATATTCAGTGGAAACCATTTTGAGACCACGATTGATCAGTTTATGAATGAAAACCTTATTGATATGTATTTTGCTCAGGGCATTTCCAGCCTTATAGGTTTTGTCATAACAGGTCTTGTATTTCTCAAATTATCAAAACGGACCCTTAATAATACTTTGCTATTCAAAAAACTTCCGTTAAAGGTAATTATGCTCCTAACCGCGGCGGGATTTTCACTTTGTCTTGTGGCAGATTTTGTAGTATATTTAATTCAACAAAATTTAAGTTTTTTTCATATTGAAAACAATTTTGAACTGAACCTTACCGGCAGTACGTGGCTGGAGCATATTTTATTTATAGTGGTAGTTGGTATTGTCCCCGCAATCGCTGAAGAATTCTTCTTTCGCGGTGTTTTATTAACTGCATTTCGAAAATACGGCGATTGCTTTGCTGTCTTTACCAGTGCATTTCTGTTCGGTATTATGCATATGAATTTTGTTCAAATTCCGTTTGCTTTTATTATAGGTTTAATTCTAGCATACATTACACTGGCAACAAACGATCTCCGTTCAGCAATTTTAATTCATTTTTTAAATAACACCTTTGCTGTAAGCATGGACATTTTATCTGAGGCTATTTCAGAAAAAAGCTATAACATGGTCAATGAAACCATTACCTTTATCATATTGCTTTTAGGAATTATTGCGTTTACGGTTATTATAATAAAAAAGAACGAGTTTTTTATTTTATCTGATTCCGTAAAATCACAAGAAAAAACCGCGGCGGATTCCAGGTCAGTCATTTCCGGCAATGTTGATGCGCAGACAAGCTTAACACTTACCGAAAAGCTCGGCTGTTTTTTTGGAAACCCCGGTATTATTATCTGTATTGTTATATTCGCTCTATATGCCGTATCAATGCTTTCTTTCTTCTGACAGGGAAAGCACAAAGGGACAGATCAGCCGCTTTGCTTGAAGCAGCTGATCTGTCCCTTTTCTTGAGACTTTTAGAGGAGACTCTTGCTTTAAGTGACTTAAAGATTAATAAAACAAGATAATGCTTTAGAAAAGAGGTAAATTGATTTGCAGACAAATTTGACTAACCCAAATATTTTTTTCATGAGGGAAGCTTTAGAACAAGCAAAGTTAGCTTATCGGCTGCGTGAGGTTCCGGTAGGAGCTGTTATTGTACTTGACAACGAAATTATTTCCCGAGGATTCAATATGCGGGAAACTGCTCATAACGCTCTAAAACACGCTGAAATCACCGCTATAGAAAAAGCCTGTGAAAAACTTCATACCTGGCGGTTATGGAACTGCAGCCTTTACGTTACCATGGAACCTTGCCCCATGTGTGCCGGCGCCATCATTAATGCCAGAATTCCAAAAGTAGTTTTTGGGGCTTACGATTATAAGAACGGCTGCTGCGGTTCCGTAATAAATTTGTTCGAACAGCCATTTACCCACAAGCCCGATTACGAAGGAGGTATTTTGCAGCAGGAATGCGGCAATCTTCTCAGTGATTTTTTTAAAGAATTAAGGAAATGACATAAGGGCGCCTCCGAAAGCTGCTTGCCACAACAGCGGGATTCAGTTTTCGGAGGTGCCCATAAATCTATATTTCAGATTGTATAAAATAGTTTAAATTTGAAAATAATATTTTCAGGTTAGACTCACAAGACTAAGTACTTAGGATCTGTGAAAATAAAAAAGAAAGGAACCAAATCAGCGCAAACGCCATGAGAATCTTTCATGGCCCACTTGTGCAGTTTGGTATATGGCGTTTATCATGATTGGCAAAATTCATTTGGTTGCCAACAATGAAGGTACTTATGACCTATTAATACAATATGACAGATTTGATACAGAATTCGCGTTGGATTTCCTATCAAACAATCCATTGTCTAAAAGTTACAATAAACTGTACGATTTTATTGAAAAAAACGCAAAAAATATTAAGATAGCTACAGTAAAAATCATGGTCGCAGGTGCTATTATTTCAAGCATCCCTTTTTCTTCTTTCTATTCCGCCTCAGCTGACTCGGGGAAATACAGCATGGCCTATCTATATAGCGGAAACACCAGTCAACAGATTCAGTATGTGGAGCGTACAGGAAATTCACTTCAGACAGTAAGCCCCAGTTATTTTGATTTGAATAGTGACGGTACTTTAAAATTGAATGCTGTCAGTTATGAATTGATAGAGGCAATGAATAATAGCGGCATAAAGGTGGTCCCTTTTCTCAGCAATCACTGGGACAGAGAATCGGGAAACAAAGCCCTTGAAAACTCGGAACAGCTGTCTGCTCAAATTGCCGACTATATAGAGCAATATAATTTAGACGGTGTGAATGTTGATATTGAGAATGTTACGGAAGTACAGAAAAACAATTACACAAAGCTTGTACGGCTTCTCAGAGAAAAAATCCCCTCAAATAAAGAGGTTTCTGTGGCTGCAGCGGCAAATCCTAATAATTGGCAAACCGGCTGGCATGGTTCTTATGATTACAAAAACCTCGCTAAATATGCCGATTACCTTATGATAATGACATATGACGAGCATTACGAGACCGGTACTGCCGGTCCTGTGGCCAGTATAAATTTTGTTGAAAATTCAATAAAGTATGCTTTAACTCAAACCACACCTGATAAAATAGTAATAGGCTTACCCTTTTTCGGGCGAATATGGAGTGTCGGCAATGATGCTATTAAGGGAAAAGGTATAGCTATCAGTACAATTAACGACATGATACGCGATTATCGCGCCACTGTAACCTACGACACAGCTTCATTGTCGCCAAAAGCGGAATTTGAAGTAATGTCTGGAGATAAAATATATACTGTCGGAGGTAAACCATTAGCTTCTGGTAAATATGTAATTTGGTATGAAAATGATAAGTCTTTACAGGAAAAATTAAATTTAGTTCAAAAGTATAATTTAAAAGGCGCCGGTTCCTGGGCGCTCGGCCAGGAAGACGTGACAATATGGAACAGCTATAAGGGCTGGCTGAACGGAACGAATTCGCCTACAACACCGCAATCTGAATACATTAATTATACGGTAAAAAGCGGTGACACTTTATGGCTGATCTCTCAGGCCTACAACACAACAGTTGCCACGCTTAAAAGCATAAACAGCTTAACAAGCGACGTGCTAAGCATTGGCCAGCAATTAAAAATTCCGGTAACAGGTACTTCCCCTGCGGCTCCCTCGGCTGTAACGCCCACAACCCCGCCTGCCACTAATCCTCCTTCTGCTTCCCAGCAGTCAAATACATCTTCTTATGCAACATATATGGTAAAAACGGGAGATAGCCTTTGGGTTATTGCCAATAAATATAACACAACAGTAGATACGATTAAAAAACTCAATAATTTAAAAAGTGATCTTATTCTGGCAGGACTAGCGTTAAAGGTTCCCAAAAGCAGCACAACATCAACAGCGCCATCACAACCAAGCACTCCGGCACAGTCACAATCACAAAATAACTATACCACATATACAGTAAAGTCCGGAGACAGCCTCTGGGCTATTGCAAATAAGTATAAAACAACAGTAGCTGTACTCAAATCAATCAACAATTTAAAAAGTGATGTATTGATGATCGGGCAAAAATTAAAAATTCCCCAAAACAGCACAATAGCAAAAACTCAGGCGCAAGCAACCGCCCCATCACAAAAAACACAAGCCCAAACCAATTATACCACATATACAGTAAAAGCCGGGAACAGCCTTTGGGCTATTGCCAATAAATATAAAACAACAGTAAACGCGCTTAAAAAGTTAAATAATCTTAAAAGCGATATTATTTTTGTAGGACAGAAGTTAAAGATTCCAAAATAAATATTATGGAGGCGTGTCTGTTGAAATTGACAGATAAAGCAGATATAATTTAAAAAGCAATTAAATCATGCTTTATCAAACATTATTTTTAAACGGAGTTTATAGGTACGGAAATGAAGTTTTCTGAGGTTTATTGAGAACGTTTATTTCTCTGTAATTGCCTAAAAACGCAAAGTGCCTTGTGCTTTGCTTTAAACGCAACAATAAATTATACACATCCTCATTTTCAACGCTTGCATTAAGGTCAAAATAGAACATAAACTCAAAATCCGTATCAGCTATCGGGCGTGATTCAAGCTTTGTCAGATTGAGCTGCAGCTTTGCAAATTGTTCTATAACTCTGTATAACGCTCCGGGTTTATGGTTCAGCGTAATCATAAGGCTTATCTTATCTGAATTATCAAATACCTCACATTCTTTTGAAATACAAATAAACCGTGTATAGTTATTATTATTATTTTGAATGTTTTTCCCCAAAACGGCCAAGCTGTAAAGCTGCGCGCAATCTCCCGACGCAATCGCGGCAATATCAGCACGGTCACTACCAGCAACAAACTGAGCCGCTGTTGCCGTATTGGCACATATATTTATTTTTATGTGAGAATTTTGTTCTAAAAACTTACTGCATTGTCTTACCGCTTGTTCATGTGTATATATTTCTTTTATATTTTCTACCCTCATCTTTTCTTTTGCAAGCAACGTATGAAAAATAGAAATCTTTACGCTCCTTACGATATAAAAACTATATATTTTCATTAAATCATAAACATCTGTTACGGAACCCGCGTTTGAATTTTCCACAGGCAATATTCCGTACTGGCACAGACCGTTGTTGACAGCACGGAAGACCCCGTCAAAGGTACGCATGTACATGATGTCAGGCTGTTCAAAAATAGCGTTTGCCGCTGTTTGTGAATATGAACCCTCCACCCCCTGGCAGGCAATAACTGCGGTTTTTCGCAAGTCTGATTTTCTGCATTTCTTAACATCAATCATAAATCTCTCTCCGCTCTCACATTATTTTTACCCAACAATGGTAATAATTTATTTATACTGTTTACCACGTCTTCGAAAATTTCAGGTGTCAGCGACTGAGCACCGTCACATAAGGCATTAGCGGGATTGTTATGTACTTCAATAATCAGTCCGTCCGCTCCCGCGGCGGCTGCCGCCATGGACATGGGCTTTACGAGCCTTGAAATACCCGTGGCATGGCTGGGGTCTACCATTACCGGCAAATGCGTAAGCTCCTTTAAAAGCGGGATAGCGGACAAATCAAGTGTATTTCTTGTATAGGTCTCAAATGTTCTTATTCCTCGTTCACATAATATTACGTTTTTATTGCCGCCCGCAATTATATATTCCGCGCTCATCAGCAGCTCTTCAATAGTATTTGCTAACCCTCTTTTTAATAAAACCGGTTTGTTAATACCGCCGAGTTCTTTTAACAGCTCAAAATTCTGCATGTTTCGCGCCCCTAGCTGGATTACGTCAACTTTATCGAAAAGCTCAATATGATTAACATTCATTATTTCAGAAACAATCGGCATTCCCGTTTCCTCTCTTGCCTCAAGTAAAAGCTCAAGTCCCTCAGCACGCAGCCCTTGAAACGCATACGGTGAAGTTCTGGGCTTAAACGCTCCGCCTCTTAGCATACATGCACCTGCTTTTTTCACTTTTTCGGCAATACCGCATATCTGTTCCCTTGATTCCACCGAACAAGGGCCGGCAATAACCGTGAAATTTTTACCTCCAATTTGCCTGCCGCGCACATCAATTATAGTGTCATCTGGATGAAACTTGCGGTTTGCGGCTTTATAAGGTTCTTGAATACGCCTGACACTTTCAACAATATCAATAGCTTTTACCATATCAATATCGACCACAGAGGTATCTCCGATCAATCCCAGAATTGTAGATTGTTCGCCCTTTACCAATGTGGCTTTTATATTCAGCCCTTCAAACCATTTTAAGAGATTGTTTAATTGCTGTTGTTCATACTTTTGCTTTAAGATTATAACCATAATCCTTTCCTCCCGAATTATTTACAGCATAATATATAATAAATAGTATACGTTAGAATCGGAATAATATCAAGTGTGAAGCGATTACAAAATATACATGATTTGAAAACTTGCAAAATTATTCCGGAAATGAATTTGACAAATCTAAAGCACCTGAGGTGCACGCATTTCTCTTACCGAAAAACTCTAAAAACTAACTTAAGCTACAGCAGCAAGGAAAGCTGCTATTCGATATTTTCTTTAACATTAGCTTGTTTTTTATTGGTGTTATCGATCCTTAAGTCACTAATTACACTGTAACAGAAGCGAACGTCAATGCTGTCATTACTTGATATTGTCGCGTGGGTGAAATTTTTTCTTTTAGTAATTGTGATTTGGGACAAATATTGCTATAATAGTACCATAAGTGAATTATAGAAAGGGCAAACAAAAATGGATTTTAACGAAAATATCCCGAACCCGGTAAACAGAATTAATTCCACGGGAATTAACAAAATTTTTACGGGAGCTATATTTATATTTCTTTCTTTTAGGTTTAACGGCTTTGATGTTATACCTGATTTTATCGGATATTTGTTTATCTTATCAGGGCTAAATATGCTTACAGAATATAGTCGATTGTTCCAAAAAGCTAAAATTTTTGCTCTAATTTCATTGTTCCTTAGCTTTGGGGATATTTATCAGGTAAACTATAATATAGGCGAAGTCCCGAGATGGTTGGTTTATTATACACCCACGATAGGGTTGGCTTCTTTGGCTATACATATTGCTTTATACTATTGCATAATTTACGGAATAGTGAATATGGCAGAAAACGCCAACAACAAAGACATATCCTATCAAGGCGGCAAAGTTTTTAAATTGTTGTATATTGTAAATTTTGCTAATTTTGCAGTAACCCTTCTTGTGTTGTTTGCGGGAAGCATTATGTCATTTACAACAGCGTTAATGATAGGCGTTATTGTATTCGCGGTTATTATACAAATTGCCTACCTTGTATTTTTAAGGAAATCATATAACAGTTTGAGTAACGCAGAAATAATTATTAATAATGAATATTACGGATATAAAGTTAAAAAGATAGGCATTGCTTTTATTTCTTGTTTGCTATCATTAGCGGTAATGTGCGCCGGTTGTTATTTTTACATAGAAAAAACGTATCTGTTTACACCGTTTAATTATCCTCCCGCTTTGCAAAGCCAATTACAACTTGACTTGAGCAGTTTTAGGAAACCCGCAAGAATGGAATTTCAAATTTCAGAACATGATGATTTTACTAACGCCGCTTTTGAAGCGCAAAATCAAAACGACATAGACAATACGACAAAACAGTTAATCATTATGCTTGGCGCGGTTATTGAGAGAAGCCCGACACATTATACGAATGATGAAAATAACTTTTTTGGTTTTGGCGGGTTTTACGGCGATTATGATAACGAGGTTGAACAGGAGGCCATTGACGCAAAGCGATACAAAATAATTGTTTCTTTTGAATCCAATATAATCAATTTTGAAATAAATGACAAGAGCAATATTCTGGAAGCTAATGGAAAACAATTTATTTTAAACGATGACGATTGGAACGAATTGTTTAACTATGTTGAAAAGACCTTTGCAATAAATTAAATTGTGCGTATCCCATAACGCAAGCAACATATTATGGTAAATCTGAGTAATAATACCCCACGCTTGGAGTTGCTATCGCAGAATCAATCAATTTATCAAACATCAAATGTGGAATATATCGGCGATTGAAGCGATAACAAAATTCATTGAGATAAAGTTGCAAATCTTGATTTTTTAGTCCGTGAAATGTTCCTAATACAAAGGCTTTTGCATTTGAAATAATCGTGTGCAGCCACTTTAATTTGCTGTCCTCATCATCGGCAGGGAGTATGTCAAAATCGACAAAGTAATTCTCTTTTAGCTTCAGCGACTTATACGATTTAAAACCATCGGCGATTATTTTTGAACCTTTTTCGATATGTTTTTCGGCAAAATTTTCAATCGTTTTTGCTTTGAAATTATCAACGACTTGCATAATAACATAGCGCGGTTTGCCGTCCTCTGTCAGCGAAACAGCGATGATTACTTTGCTTTTATTTGTGCCTCTACCACGCTTTTTCGGCATTGCAACGTCATTTTCGCGTCCTGTAAAATATGCTTCGTCCATTGTAACAATGCCGTCCAATTTGTATTTGTTATTCGCTGTTCCCATTGATTCACGCAATCTTCTGTTAACGTACCAAGCGGTTTTATATGTCACTCCGATATGATGTTCAAGTTCTTTTGCCGACATTCCGCCTTTGCTTGAAATAATCAAATATGCCGCATAATACCACTTCCTTAAAGGCATTTTCGAGTTGTCAAAAACGGTATCAGCAATCAGCGAAATTTGATGTCTGCAATTTAAACATTGCCATTTAAGTGTTTCGAGTTTATACCCTAAATCACTTTTGCATTTTGGGCATTCAAAACCGATTTTTATTCTTCTTTCCCATAAATCATGGCGACAAATTTCTTCACTGTTGTATTTGTCGCTAAATTCAATGTAAGCTCATAGGCTTCATCACTTTCTTGCGGTCTGATGTAAAACCACCTCTTTTCACGTATCATTATACGCTCAAATCGGCGATTTACCTAGCTTTTTCTTGCTTACGTTATGGGATACGCACATAATTTTATTATCAAGAAAACCATAAAACCATTGACACAATCATTATGAATAGAATATAATAATAGTGGATATAATAATAGTGATAAAGATTTGAGGACGGAACGGGCAGCCGTCGCCCTTTGTTAGGAGATGTGGGAATGTCACCCCACCAAATTTTTATCGTTATAGTTATGTTATATTTTACCCTTAGCGGGTCAAGAACCGGCAGTCTTTACGGCTTGCCGGTTTATCTTTTTCGTGGAAGAATGGAAACTTATAAAACCTAACTTAACACTACAAGGAGTCCAGCTAAGAAAAGTCAAGAGTTTTAAAAAAAATTTCAAATAAATTTTTTGTGGGGAAAATGAGTATACAAAACCAAACCTTTCTTCAAAAGTGAAAAAGGATTCATTACAGTAGAAACTATTTGGAGATTATCTGAAATTAAATTTCATGAAGATGAATTTGTATGCGGGTGGCTCCTCGCCCCCCACACCCCCTCGCAAACGCGTGCGGCGTTTGATCCGCGTAGGGTATAAATCCGCATTAAGAAAGTCTCACAAAAACAATTATGCTGCAGCCTTGCGACTTGATAAATATGCTTCTGTATGCTGTTCTGGAGTAGTTAAGCTAAATGCTTTTTTGTCGCGCAAAACTGCGAAAATGATATTACACACTTTGTGCATAACCGCACCAAGTGCAACCATTTTAAGTTTTGATTGACACTTACGCAAATAGAAATCCCTAAGCACTTGATTATTAGCCTTGCCACTACGTGTAATACCAATACTAACAAGCGCGATTGTAAAAATAGCACGTCTGGCAACGCTCGAACCACGTTTAGACATCTTGGAACGTGTACCGGTAAAGTTGCCCGATTGCTTAACTGAGGGATCAAGACCAAAATAGGCAAAGAGCTGCTTCGGGGACGTAAATACATTGAAATCTCCGATTTCACAAATCACAGTAACGGCAGATAAAAAGCCTATTCCAGGAATTGTTTCGAGCAGCTGGATTTGGCGGGCAAATGTTTCATTTTCATAATCTTTGACCATTTTGTTCATTGATGCAAGAACACCTGAGATAGTTTCGTCATATCTCTTAATAAACGAGACACAAATACGGATTTGAGTGGAATTGCTTGAAACAAAACACCCAAATAATTTAGCTGATTTTGCAGCATCAATGATGGCTTGATATTTTTTCTCAGCGTAAGCTTTTCCGAATCTAGCGGTTTTTCTTATGATGTTTACAATACTGCGTTTTGGAGCCTTTAGAAACTCATCAGGGGACGGATATTTTTCAAGCAGG
>JGI20171J29575_12612602_pt1 | contig 20991 bp, 35 predicted proteins | sample TergutNc150P4_FD_29575 | JGI IMG/M metagenome (IMG submission 29575)
CGCCGTCAACACCCCGGCAGGCTTGTTCATCATCAGGTGCAGCGACGCCCGGTAGCGAAGCCGCTCCCCGTCCAGCGTCACGCACGCGCTCTTTTCGTCAAGGGCCACGCTGCCATCCCGCGCCGCCTCTCCATCCACAAAAACACGCCCCGCGCGAACCAGCGCGCGCGCCTCGCCGCGCGTGCCAAGGCCCTGCAGGGCGAGAAACTTGTCAAGCCGCATCGGGCTCACGATCGCTCTCAGGGGGCGTATCTTTTACAAAGGCCAGGTAATACGCGGCCATTGTCCCCTCCCGATAGGGATACACATAAAGCCCAATAAGCAGGGGCATCACCATGAACCAGCCGAAAAACGATAGTTGAAGGACAAAAAGTTCCATAATGCGCCCGCGCGTCAGACAGCGGCCGCGGCGCAGCGCCTCCCCGGCGCTGAGCGCGGGATCATCCGCCAGCACATAAGGGACCATCATATACGACAAATCGCAATAGGTGTACAAGCCAAGCGCCACCAACGCAAACGCGGCGAACACGTTGCTCATATGGAGGACTTTGTCCGCTATCCCCGCAACCTCCACAATCTCGAAGCTGCCTGGAATCAGCGCCCCGACACACAGAAGCGCAAGGGCCCATGCGAATATGCGCAGGCGCCGAAGCAGCATGGCGCGCACCAGCTTTGCATAGCCCGGCCCAAAGCAATCACACACGGAAAGCGGGGAAGGCAGGTTCTCCGGATCGCCGCTAAGCTTGATAAAAAAGGCGGCGACACGTACGGCCATGGGGTCGGTCACAAACGTCGTCGTCACAAAGGACAAAAGCAGCATGAGCAGCGACAAACCTATGACTGTATCGCCAAACCCAAGGTGTACATCGTCGAAATCCGCCTGTATAAAGCGCATGATCCACGGCAAAATCTGCGGTATGACCCACGCGCAAAATGAAACAAGCGTTCTGCCCGCCAGCCTGCCGCGTATGTACAACTTGATCCGCCGTCTATCCTGATAGGCCCGCTTATCGCTCAGCATCCTTCATCTTTCCCTCCGCGTCTGCCGCGCGCGAGTCCTTTCGCCTGTTTTTCTTTTGTCTTGGCTTTTCAAGGCGGTAGTCCGCGCGCTGTTTGGGCGCAAAATCATCCGGCGTGACCTCTTCGTCCATGAGCGCCTCGCGCTTGCGCTCGATATAAAATGCGCGGAAGCACGCCGCCATATACGGCGCTACATATACGATCACCAGCTGGTTTATGCCGATGATAATCCAAAGCAACAGCCGGAGCGACTGCCGCAAAATCTCCGTAAGGGCCAGGCGCGGCCCGGCATATCGCATGACGAGCAAAAGGACGCCGGCGATGATTGTGGGAACGTAATACCCCACGAAACTTGCGTACTGGCCGATAAGCCGCCATTTGCAGCCTCGCATCAATTTGCGGCTGAGCCGCACCGCGCGGTAGGCAGGCAAACGGGGCTGGGCGGATATACAAACCGGCGTGAGGCTGTACGCCAAAAGACGGCCCGCGAACAGCAGCGTAAAAATAACAAACCAAAGGACGCAAAACGCGATCAGCCCGCCAAATACCCACAGCTGATACGCGCCCAGCAGTTCCCCAAACACATGCGCCGTCAAATACACTCCCGCCGAATATAGCGCTATCGGCATCGCGAACGCGGCCAGGGCCCACAGCACAACCCATAAAAGCATATACAGCATGCCGCCCAAATAGCGTGGATACCGGCCCGAGAAGCATAAAAACACCTCCCATGCCTTTACCGCCTTGCCCCGCAAAAATCCAAGAAAATAACCCGAGGCCGAAACGGAAACAGGCATGCCCACAAACAAATATATGCCCGCGAAGACAGCCAGGCCCGGCAGCATCGAGATTAACTGGGCAAAATCCAGCTCAAAGCCATACACAAGCGTTATGATCGCCAGGCCTGGGTCCTGCGCCTGCTCAAAAAGATTGGAAATTTGCGCGAAAATGGATGGCGCCGCGCTTCTGGACGGAATGATCAGCGCGAGCGCCAACGCAAACGCGCCCAGAGTAGGCAGCCATGCCAAGGCCAATGCGCCCAGAGGCGGAACCCATTTGCGATGGAGCAGCCCGCGCACCCGGCGCTTCATGGCGGCGCGCTCAGACACAAAGAACACATCCCTTCCGGATAAAATGCATATAAATAGCTTTGATGATATTATACCGCAAAATATGCCGACTTAGCAAGTACGCGGCTCAGACTGCCAGAAGTTGCCTGGCTGCCTTCACATTCGCTTTTTCCTTGCGCCCTGTATGCATCCTATGGTAAAATACTATTCGGTTCTATTGATTAGGCATAAGGAGAGCTCTATGCGCATTCGAAGCGTGATGCTATCCATTTTATCGTTGTTCCTGTTTTTCGGCCTGCGCGCCGCGCACGCCGAGGCGCTTTGCTTTGCTCTCGCGCCGGATGTCATTCGCCCCGGCAAAAATTACGATATCACCGTATACGCTCCCTGTGACGGCAGCGCCTCCCTGTCGCTGCTCGATGAGAACGAAGACGACGTAGTCTGCGACATTTTGTCCGGATATCCGCTTCAGGAAGGGGAGAACCTCCTCATTTGGAACGGCCTTGGCCAGGAGGATACTATCTTTCCCTCCGGCGAGTATATTTTCCGCCTTACGACGGACAGCGGAGCCCAGGCGGACCGGTCGCTTCGCATAGGCGCCCCTTACCCCATTATTTCACAGTTCTTTCAAAGCGATTTCAGCCTGATTGACACGCCCGTTTCCGTTTCCTTCTTGGGCAGCGAACCCTGCCTGCTGATCGTAACCCTGCATAGCGCGGCGGATGAGGCTGTATTCGATCTGGATGAAATGCCCGCGATCGAGGGCTTCAACCACTACGCGTGGGACGGAACGCTGGGGGGGACGCGCGTGCCAGACGGCGCCTACACGCTCGCCTTCACCCTCCAAACCGATAGCGGTTTTAAATCTATTTCGCATTATGCCAGCATAGACGTGATGACCCTGGCGGCCAATGGAGATCCCCCCGGTTCCGCGCCAAATGAAATCGCGGCGCCTGTGGACGAACCCGCAACCTTATCGCAAGCGTTTACAGACGTGGTTGACTCCTATGAGTTTACGGATCTGTCCGACGCGTATGGGGACACGAATATGGACCTGCCAGAGGCTCAACCCGCGGACGAGGAACCGCTGTACGCGCCCGCAAACGTGCCGGCTGACGATGGTACGGATATCGTGAATGTAATCATCGACAGCATCATTGTCGATCCCACCCAGAATGAGGCAAACTCTTTCAGCATGCCTCAATCTCCGATGCTATCGCTTTCCCCGCCCTACTCAAGCGTGTGGGACGAAAGCTATTGGTCCATGACCCCCGGCGAACTGGACGACGCCGTCATCTGGGAAATTCTCATGCAGCCCATCACAGTCTATGACGGCGGCATCAAGGCGGGCACAAAGGGTCACGCATATCTGATGGAAAATCCGGACGGCACGGGCAAGCAGGTCGCGCAGCTTCACACCCAGTCGCAGGGCGTGCATGTCATTGGAGAGACAAACGAGTTTGGCTATGTGCTGGTGGAGGCTTTCAGCAACTACGATCGCGAGTTTTATCCGGAAACAGACGAAGAAAAGGCGCATGCCTTTGAGATCAAGCACGGCTATGTGCTGGCGAAAAATCTCAAAACCGTCAACGTCATGCCTGATATCGCGCTGCTGATAGACAAGCTTACGCAACGCTTGTATATCTTCATTGACGGCAAGCGTGTCACGGAGCTTCTCATCTCCACCGGAACCTGGTCCAATTCAAACGATATGCTGTTTGAAACCATACCGGGCGAATTCATCACCGTCAGCCATGACGGCGGATTTTGGAGCGGCAATATGTACTGCGATATGTCCATCCGCATCAACGGCGGCGTCCTGCTGCATGAGGTTCCCTGCAAGAAGAACGCGGACGGCACAAAAAACTTCTCCTCCTTTGAGGGGTACTTAGGCACCAAGCAAAGCCACGGCTGTGTCCGTATCCAGCGCCTGAAAAACGCGGACGGCTTCAACCACAGCTGGTTATGGAGCAATCTGCAAAAATACAAGCCCTACAAGGTGATGATTTGGGATGATTTGAATCGATTGGACAGCCCTTCGACTTGGTATCCGAACCCGAGCAACTGATCATGAAAACAGCATAAAAAGCAGCCCGCAGGCCAAAGCCTGCGGGCTGCTTTTCTTATCACCGGCAAACCTTATCAATATTTCGCTCTACACCAATTCAATAATCACCATCTCCGCCGCGTCCCCGCGCCTGGGCCCCTTGCGGATAATGCGCGTATACCCGCCCGCGCAACCCTTTTCAGCGTTCCGCTTCTTATATTTCGGGCCGATCTCGCGGAAGAGTTTCTCCACGAGAGGGTGCTTGACATCTTTCGTGCGCTCCTTATACTCCGCCTTGGACTCGTCCTGCTTTTTGATCTCCTTAAGATCATACAGCGTGGCCATGATCATGCGCCGCGCGTGCAACTTGCCGGGCAGGTCGTTCGTCACCGTGATCGAAACGGTCTGTCCCTTTTCATTGTTATACTTCTTGGTGACCTCCACATTGTGCTCACACTCGCGAATCGCCAGCGTAATCAGACGCTCGGCAATCGAGCGAACTTCTTTGGCGCGCGCCAGCGTCGTCTCAATCTTGCCGTACCAAATCAAATGAGAAACCTGGTTGCGGAGCAGTGCCTTGCGCTGATCCGCCGGCCTTCCAAGCTTTCGTTGTGCCATCTTGGAACCTCCTTTATTTACGCCCCGCGCCGTTGCCTGCGGCACGCGCGGGTTTCGGGCAGGATTCTATTCTTCGAATCCTTTCCCTCTCAGCCTTCGCTTCGCCGGACACCATATACACCCCGCCGGCCGGGCATGCTTGCCGCCGGGTCTCGCGCCGGATTTTACAAATTCTCCGGCGCTCAGCCCTCTCTTCGACCGGGCGCTATTCGTCCAAAGCGCGCAGGCTCAACCCAAGGGCAATGAGCTTCTGCTCTACCTCTTCCAGCGATTTTTTGCCCAGGTTTCGCACCTTCATCATGTCTTCCTGGTTGCGCTGCACCAACTCAGCGACCGTATTGATGCCGGCACGCTTGAGACAATTGTACGCGCGGACGGAAAGATCAAGCTCCTCAATCGTCATCTCAAGCACTTTTTCTTTCTTATTATCTTCAGGCTCGTTAAAATCCACGGCGGTGGAACGTTCCGTCAGCCCGGTGAACAGCGTCAAATGGCTGCCGAGTATTTTGGCGGCGACGCTGATCGCCTCATCGGGCATGATGGAGCCATCCGTCCATACCTCCAGCGTCAGCCTGTCATAGTCCGTAATCTGCCCGACGCGCGTATCCTCCACCAGATAGTTGACCTTCTGAATAGGCGTAAAGATGGAATCCATCGGGATCACGCCAATGGGCATGTTGCCTGTTTTGTTGCGCTCCGCCGTCACATAGCCGCGGTTCTTGTCGAGCGTCAGCGTCATCTGCAAATGCGCGTCCTCATTTAAAGAAGCGATATGCAAATCCCCGTTAATGATCTCCACCTCGCTGTCCACGCCAATGTCGGCGGCGGTCAGCTCATAGGGCCCTCTCTTATCGATGGTGACTGTCTTGGCCATGTCGGAGTACAGGCGCACCGAGAGCATCTTGAGGTTCAAGATGATTTCGGTGACATCCTCCTTCACGCCGTTTACCGTGGAGAACTCATGCTGCACCCCCTCGATGCGCACGTTGGTCACCGCGGCGCCCGGCAGGGATGAAAGCAGCACACGCCGCAACGCGTTGCCAAGCGTTTGGCCAAAGCCGCGCTCCAGCGGCTCGACCACAAATTTTCCGTAATTCTCCTTCACTTCCACGCGCTCTATCTTCGGCTTTTCGAACTCGGTCATGCTCATGGTTATCCTCCCTCATTAACCGTCGGAAACAGCTGATTGTATCCAATCCGCCTTGGGTAAAACAGTTACGATTAGCGGGAGTAATACTCGACGATGAGCTGCTCGTTGATCGTCAGGTCGACATCCTCACGCCTTGGCAGGGTTTCGACCTTTGCCGTCAGGTTCTCCGCGTCAAGCGTAAGCCATTTGGGAATGATCCGGCCCGTGCCCTCTTTGAGCGCCTTAAAATGCCCGATCTCCTTGGAGCGTTCGCGGAGCGTGATCACATCGCCGCTTTTGACCAAGAAAGAGGCGATATTGACCTTCTTGCCGTTGACGCGGATATGCTCATGCAATACGATCTGGCGGGCCTGCGCACGCGAGGCGCCAAGGCCAAGCCGGTATACAACATTATCCAGCCGCCGCTCCAGGAGCGACAGCAGGTTCTCGCCCGTAACGCCGCGCATGTTGCTGGCTTTCTCGTAGTAGCTGCGGAACTGGGTCTCCAGCACGCCGTATACGCGGCGGCATTTTTGTTTTTCACGCAGCTGCACGCCGTATTCGGACATCTTGCGCTGGCGCGCCTGGCCGTGCTGGCCTGGAGGCGCCGGGCGGAGATTGAACGTGCACTTTGGCGAATAGCACTTATCGCCCTTGAGAAAGAGCTTGGCGCCTTCGCGGCGGCACTGACGGCAAACGGAACCGGTATATCTTGCCATGAATGGGTACCTCCTACTTTTTGCGAATGCGCTCCTTTTACACGCGGCGGCGCTTTGGCGGGCGGCAGCCGTTATGCGGGATCGGCGTAACATCCTTGATCATGTTGACTTCCAGGCCCGCCGCCTGCAGAGAGCGGATAGCCGCCTCACGCCCGGAGCCAGGGCCCTTCACATATACCTCCACCGTCTTCAGGCCATATTCCATCGCTGCCTTCGCGGCGGTCTCCGCCGCCATCTGCGCGGCAAAAGGCGTGGACTTTTTGCTGCCGCGGAAACCAAGGCCGCCTGCGGAAGCCCACGACAGCGCGTTGCCGCTGACGTCGGTCAAAGTTACAATGGTATTGTTGAACGAGGAACGAATATGCGCCGCGCCGCGCTCGACGAGCTTTTTCTCGCGGCGCTTGCGGGAGACGCGCTTTAGATTCTTTTTCGGTGCCATTACGTTGCTCCTCCCTTATTTCGCCTTTTTCTTGCCGGCGACCTGCTTCTTGGGGCCCTTGCGGGTACGCGCGTTCTGCTTGGTATTCTGCCCGCGCACAGGCAGGCCCCGGCGATGGCGAACGCCGCGATAGCAGCCGATTTCCACCAATCGCTTGATGTTGAGCGACACCTCGCGGCGAAGGTCACCCTCCACCTTGACATTGCGCTCAATGTAGTCGCGCAGCTTGGTGATCTCCTGTTCGGTCAAATCCTTCACGCGCGTGTCTGGGCTAATGCCGGTTTCCTTAACGATCTTCCGCGCGGTAGGCAGGCCGATACCAAATATGTAGGTAATCCCAACCTCAACGCGCTTGTCCCGGGGCAGGTCTACGCCCGCTATACGTGCCATAGGTGCACCTCCGTGTTGCGTGGTTTAATCGTGTGACATAATCAATCTATATGGAAAGCCTCCTGGTGACGCAGGGCGGTGAAACCTGCAAAGGTCGCCCAGTGGCTAAGCCTTCAAACAAGCGGAGGCATTGAGCCTGCCGCCCCTGCCCGGGATTCTCGCGGGGCCCCGCCCCTTGAGCGCGGTCACCCCGGCGCTCTTTCTTCGCAATCGCCGCGCCGCGCGCCCAATGCTTCGCGTTGCTTTGGCTTTGCGGACGCTCGGCCGTCCCCGCGGCCGGGCGCTTCAATCCGACTCCCAAGACTCCCCGCGAACGGACGAAAACCCTTCAGGATTTTCGTCCGTTCGGCATCCCCACGTGATAAGGATTCCTCACGGAATCCTTTGATGGCGCGCTTATCTTCCAACACGCGCCCCACCCTCAAACCCGCAGGTTTTCAAAGGATGGCGTTCCTTTCCCCTCCAAGCGCATGAACCGCGGCCCGCGCGTTTGTCCCTCTTTACCCCTGCTTCTGCTTGTGCTTTGGATTTTCACAAATAATCATAACGCGGCCCTTGCGCTTGATGATCTTGCACTTTTCGCAAATGGGCTTCACGGACGGACGAACTTTCATAGGTCAAAACCTCCTCGCGTTGATGGACAAACCCTGCTATCCTTTGCTTCGCCAAGTAATCCTGCCTCGGGTCAGATCATATGGCGAAAGCTCCATTGTCACCTTATCCCCCGGATAAATCCGGATGAAATTCATGCGCATCTTGCCAGAGATATGCGCCATGATCAGATGGCCGTTGGCCAGCTTGACTTGGAACATGGCATTGGGCAACGCCTCCACGACGATGCCCTCCACCTCAATAACATCGCTTTTAGCCAAATCCTAATCCTCCCTTGGCGTCTTATCGCTCAGACACCTGCGAATTTCCGAATCAAGCGGTACTTTGCCATTCTTCAGTATTTCCGCAAGGCTGGGAAAAAATTCCTGCGTTGCCCGCAAATGCCGGTGCTTCTTTTTCTTGGGCGATTCGGCCTTGCGCAGGTCGCCGTCGGCGATATAGGCAAAGGTGCCGTCCACCCTGAGCACCGCAAAACGGCGTCCGGCGTCGCGCCCCGCCTTGGACAGCGCCGCGCGGCCCGGCTCCAGTGGAATCTTGCGCATCCCTATGCTCCCACCGCCTTCATCGTCAGCACCTCCGGCGCTCCATGGGTGATGAGGACAGTGTTCTCATAATGCGCGCTCAGGGAGCCGTCGAGGGTCTTCACATCCCATCCATTTACCGTGACTTCGTATCCGCCCATATTGATCATGGGCTCAACGGCGAGCGTCATGCCAGGACGCAATCGCATGCCCCGGCCGGCTTCCCCAACATTGGACACCTCCGGATCCTCGTGCATCGCCCGCCCAATGCCGTGCCCGCACAGCGCGCGCACCACGGAAAACCCTTCGGACTCCGCACAGGCCTGCACAGCATGACCAATATCCCCCAGGCGGTTTCCCACTCTGCACTGCGCAAGCGCCTCAAAAAAACAGCGTTCCGCCACCGCGATGAGCCGCTCAGCTTCTTTGGAAATTCTGCCAACGGCTACCGTGCGCGCCATATCCGCCTGCCAGCCATCCAAGCTGATCGTGCAATCTAGCCCGATGATCGAACCTTCCAAAACCGGTTCGTCGCCCGGAATTCCGTGGACTACCACGCTGTTAACCGAGGTGCAGATGGAGGCCGGAAACCCCTTGTAGCCATAGGAGGACGGTACCGCGCCGGCGTCGCGTATCATCTGATCCGCGATTTTGTTGAGATGGCCGGTGGTAACCCCCGGCAAAGCGGCCGAACAAACCGCCTCCATCACTCTTTCCAGCAGATGGCCGGCCGCGCGCATTTTCGCGGCTTGTTCAGCGGTTTTGAGGGTGATCATTCCAGCGCCTTCCGCATGCGCTCCGCCACCTCTTCGACAGTGCCAAAAGAATCTACAGAGCGAAGAAGCCCTTTCCCGCTGTAGTATTCGATCAGCGGCTTGGTCTGTTGATGGTATACCCGCAACCGGTTTAGCACGGTTTCGGGCGCGTCGTCATCCCGCATCACCAGCGTGCCACCGCACGCCTGGCAGTCCGTACTGCCCTTCAGCCATTCCGTGTGCGATGTATAGCCGCAATCGGGGCATACCCTGCGCCCTTTCATGCGCTCCACAATCGCTTCGTCCGAAAGCACCAGGTTTAGCACCTTATCGATCTGCACGATCGACTCCAGCGCCTCAGCCTGCGCCCGTGTGCGCGGGAAGCCGTCAAAGATCACGCCGTCCTTGCAGTCGGCTTCTTTCAGCCGCTCGCGGATCATTTCAATGACAAGGCTGTCCGGCACGAGCTGGCCTGCTTCGACAAAAGCCTTTGCCTCGCGTCCGAGCGCGGTGTCGCCCTTCATATGAGCGCGGAGCATATCCCCGGTCGAAAGGCGGGGAATGCCCTTGATCTCGCTGACCTGGGCGGCGTGCGTCCCTTTTCCAGCCCCCGGCGGGCCAAGAAAAATAATGTTAGGCATGCGCATTCACCCTCTCATCATAGAAAGCCCTTGTAGTGGCGCATCAGCATCTGGCTTTCCAGTTGACGCGTCGTTTCAAGGGAAACGGATACCGCGATCAGCAGGGAACTGGCCGCAAACGGCAGCCGAATGCCGCCCAGCAGCGTTACGGCGGTCGGGATGGTCGCCAGCACCGCAAGGAACACGCCGCCAAAGAGCGTAATGCGGCTGGATATTCTCGCGAGATAATCGCTTGTTGGCTTGCCCTGGCGGATGCCTGGAATGGTCCCGCCGTTTTGCTGCATGTTCTTGGCGACATCAATGGGGTTAAAGGAGATGCTGGCATAGAAATAAGCAAAGAAGATGATCATTACCGCCAGCACCATGAAATACCAAATCCCGTTCATGAAGGAATGATTCCACCAGTCAGCCAAGCCGCTATTGGGCCAAAACGCCATAATGGTGCCGGGGAACTGCATAATGGAATAGGCGAAAATGAGCGGCAGCACGCCCGAAGCGTTGACCTTCATCGGGATGTGCGTGCTCTGACCGCCATACATCTTGCGGCCTACCATGCGCTTTGCGTACTGTACCGGCACGCGCCGCTCCCCCATGTCCACATACGTAACCGCCGTAACCATGATAAGGATGCCGACGATAATCATCACGGCCGTGACGATCGCGCTCACTGTAACGGTGGCGGCTGTAAATAGAGACGCGATGCCGGCGCTCGCCCAAGTGAACAGCGATCCGATGATACCCGCGAAAATCAGCAGGGAAATGCCGTTTCCGATGCCGTTTTCCGTAATGCGCTCGCCGATCCACATGGCCAGCGTCGTGCCCGCAGCCATGGAAATGCCGATGACGCAGGAGGTAAAGAACCTGCCGCCAAACGCGTCCGCGCGCAGCGCGCCCAAACCGACCACAAGGCCAACCGCCTGAACGAAGCCCAGCACAACGGTAACATACCGCGTAATCTGCGCGATCTTCTTGCGGCCTTCCTCGCCTTCCTTCTGCAGGTTCTCCAGATACGGAATCGCGACCGTCAGCAGCTGCATGATAATCGACGCGTTGATATACGGCGTAATGCCCATCGCCATGATGGTCATGTTCGAGAAGTTGCCGCCCGTCATGGAGCTCATGAAGCCCAGCAGGGAATACTTTTCTATTTCGGACGCCACCCGCGCCACGTCAATACCCGCGACCGGTATCACGCCGGCCAACCGATAGAGCAGCAACATGAAAATCGTATAGACGATCTTCTTGCGGAGCTCCTCAATCCGCCATGCATTGCGAAGCGTTTGAAACATGTCAAACCACCTCGGCTTTCCCGCCAATGGCCTCGATCTTTTCTTTGGCCGCTCTCGTAAACTTGGCTGCCTTCACGGTCAATTTCTTGGTCATATCGCCATTGCCCAGCACTTTGAGACCATCGAGCGGCTTCTTGACCAGGCCCATTTTCATCAGGTCGAAGACGTCCACCGTCGCGCCGTCGTCGAACACTTCCAGCGCCGATACGTTCACCAGGGCGTATTCCTTCCTGAAGATATTGGTAAATCCGCGCTTGGGTATGCGACGGACAAGCGGCAGCTGGCCGCCCTCAAAGTACGCGCCCTTGCCGTGGCCGCTGCGCGCCTTTTGACCCTTGTGGCCCTTGCCGCTTGTCTTGCCAAGTCCGGACCCTGTGCCGCGGCCAAGGCGCTTCTTTGCCGTGACCGAACCGGGCGCGGGAGACAATTCATGTAGTTTCATCTGGCTGCCTCCTTATTGGTCAATCTCTTCCACGGCGACCATGTGCTGGACGACGAAGATCATGCCGCGGATGGTGGGATTGTCCTCATGCACAACGCTGTGCCGCATTTTATGAAGGCCCAACGCCTCTATGGTGCGCTTATGCTTCATAAGGCTGGCGATAGGCGATTTTACAAGCGTGATCTTTAGCTTCTTCATCTCTTCCAGCCCCCCTTAGCCCAACAGCTCTTCCACGGTCTTGCCGCGAAGCTTGGCGATCTGCTCGGCGCTGCGCAACTGCGACAGCCCCTCCAGGGTTGCCTTGACCATGTTGATCGGATTGGACGTGCCATAGGACTTGGTGCGGATGTCCTTGATCCCGCACAGCTCCAGCACGGCGCGCGCGGGCCCTCCCGCGATGACGCCGGTGCCCTCCGGCGCGGGGAGCAAAAGCACCTTGCCCGTGCCATAGTGCCCGACCGCTTCATGGGGGATCGTCGTATCCTTAAACGGCACGGTGATCAGGCGCTTTTTCGCCGCCTCGACCGCCTTGCGAATGGCCTCGGGGATTTCCGTAGCCTTGCCCATGCCGCAGCCTACGCGGCCCTTCTCATCGCCGATTACGACCAGCGCGGAGAAGCGGAAGTTGCGGCCGCCCTTGACGACCTTGGTGACGCGGTTCACATTCACCAGCTTCTCTTTAAACTCCGGCGGCTCCTCGTTGCGGTCCCGGCGGTCACGATCCCTGCGCCCTCTGTCGTCCCTGCGCGGCGGACGATTGCCATCCCTGGGACCCCGTTGATTTTGCGTATTTTCCATCATCAGAACTCCAATCCGGCTTCTCTCGCGCCCTCGGCTACGGCCTGCACGCGGCCCGTATACACGTAGCCGCCCCGGTCGAACACAACGGACTTGAAGCCTGCCTGCAGCGCGCGTTCGCCAATCGTCTTCCCGACCAGCTTCGCGGCGCTCTTTTTACCTTCCTGGGAAAACTGGCCCCGAATGGCGGGATCCAGCGTGGAGGCGGATACCAGCGTTACACCCTTCGCGTCATCAATGAGCTGCGCATAGATATGCTTCAGGCTGCGAAACACGCAGAGCCTGGGCATCTCGGGCGTGCCGGTGATCTTTTGCCGGACGCGCTCGTGACGGATCTTGCGAACCTCATTTTTGTCCTTTTTCTTGAACATTCGCGCTCACTCCCTTTCTCCTTTATTTGCCGGACTTGCCTTCCTTGCGGCGGATGTGCTCGTTTTCGTACTTGATGCCCTTGCCCAAGTACGGCTCGGGCTTACGGATCTTGCGGATATCCGCGGCCAGGTTGCCAACCTGCTGCTTGTTGATGCCCTTGACGACGATCCTGGTCGGGGCCGGCGTCTCAAACTGAATGTCCTTGGGCGCCTTGAGCACAACAGGGTGGCTAAAGCCGATGTTGATCGTGAGCGTGTCGCCCTGCGCCTGAGCGCGGTATCCGGTGCCGACCATCTCCAGCGTCTTGGAGAAGCCGTCCGTCACGCCGACCACCAGGTTGTTGACCAGCGCACGGTACAGGCCGTGCATGGCCTTATGCGGTTTGGAGTCCGTGGGACGGGTCAGAATCAGGCATCCCTTTTCCTCTTTGATCTGGATGCCGCCCTTCACCCGCTCGGACAGGGCGCCTTTGGGCCCCTTGACCGTCACGGTGTTGTCCTCGGCGATGTCTACCTTGACGCCCGCCGGGATTGGAATGGGCAATTTGCCAATACGAGACATGTGTATCCTCCTTGCGGAATAGCCCTTTCCGGCGCTTGAGGCCGGAGGCCCTACCGGTTATGGAATGGTGGCGCCAGGGGACTCCGCCCCCGACTAAGGGGTAAATACCTCTATCGCGCGCAATCAAGATTCTGACACGGCAATGCCGAAACGCGGGAAATCCCCCGGGCGCGGTTCAAGAGGCAGAGCGCTTTGCGCGCCCCCGCCGCCCTACCATATATACGCCAGCACTTCCCCGCCGACCGCCCTTTTGCGGGCCTCCTTGTCGGTCATAACGCCCTGGGGCGTGGAGATGATGGCCGTGCCAAGCCCCCCCAGCACCTTGGGGATCTCGTTGCACTTGGCGTACACGCGCAGGCCGGGGCGGCTGATGCGCTTAAGCCCTACAATGACCGGCCGCTTGCCCGTGTATTTCAGCGTCACACGGATGCTGCCCTGCACGCCGTCATGGAAAAACTCGACATTCTTGACAAACCCCTCCGACAAGAGGAGCTTCGCGATAGACTTTTTCATGTTTGAGGCCGGGATGCTTACGTTGTCATGTCCAGCAATCTGCGCGTTTCGGATTCTGGTCAGCATATCGGCGATGGGATCGTTCACGTACATTTCCTAACCTCCTTTACCAGCTCGCCTTGCGGACACCGGGGATGTGGCCGGCGTACGCCAGCTCACGGAAGCAAATGCGGCACACGCCGTACTTGCGCAATACCGCGTGCGGACGCCCGCACAGGCGGCAACGCGTGTAGGCCCTGGTGGAGAACTTGGCCGGGCGTTGCTGTTTGATCTTCATGCTTGTCTTCGCCATATCCTTATCCTCCCTCCTTACGCTTCCGCGAACGGCATGCCCAGCAGGCGAAGCAGTTCGTGGGCCTCTTCGTCCGTCTTGGCCGTGGTGACGAAAATCATCTCCATGCCGCGGATCTTATCGACCTTGTCATACTCGATCTCCGGAAACAGCAGTTGCTCGCGTATGCCCAAGCTGTAGTTCCCGCGGCCGTCGAACGCTTTGTTCGAAACGCCGTGGAAGTCGCGCACGCGCGGAAGCGCGATGTTGACAAGCTTATCAACGAACTGGTACATGCGCTCTCCCCGCAGCGTCACCTTCGCGCCGATGTTCATGCCCGCGCGGAGCTTGAAGTTCGCGACGGACTTTTTCGCCTTGGTGACAACCGGCTTCTGCCCCGCGATCGTCTTAAGATCCTCTACCGCGGCCTCAAGCCCCTTGGCATTATCCTTACAGTCGCCAAGGCCCATGTTGATAACCACTTTTTCAATCTTGGGCACCTGGTTTACATTCTTGTAGCCGAACTTCTGTATCAGCGCCGGCATGGCGTCGGCCTTGTATTTGTCCTTTAGACGGTTTTCCATCTTGTGTCTCCTCCTCAGTTCTCAAAGGCCGCGCCGCACTTCTTGCACTGGCGCACCTTCTTGCCGTCCTCAAGGATCTTGTGGGCGTTACGGGTGGCCTTGCCGCACTTGGCGCAGAGCAGCATCACGTTGGACGCGTTGATCGCCGCTTCCTTGTGGATGATGCCGCCGGGTATATCCTGGCCGCGCGCCTTCTGATGCTTGGTGACCATGGCCACGCCCTCCACGACGACCCTGCCGGTCTTTGGCTGGGCATGCAGCACCTTGCCCTTCTTGCCCTTCTCATCGCCGGAGATCACGACGACCGTGTCGCCGGAACGGACGTGAAGCTTGCTTAACTTGTTCATCTACTCCACTCTCCTTACAGCACTTCCGGCGCGAGCGAGACGATCTTCATGTAATCCTTCTCGCGCAGTTCGCGCGCCACAGGCCCAAAGATGCGCGTGCCGCGGGGCTGTTTCTGGTCGTTAATGATCACGGCGGCATTATCATCAAAACGGATATAGCTGCCGTCCTGGCGGCGCTTGGACTTGTGCATGCGCACGATTACGGCCTTGACGACCTCGCCCTTCTTCACCGTGCCGCCTGGGTTGGCGGATTTCACGCTGGCGACGATCACATCGCCGATGCCGCCGTCGCGGCGGAAGGAGCCGCCCAGCACGCGAATGCACATGATTTCCTTCGCGCCTGAATTGTCAGCAACCTTCAAACGGGTTTGCGGTTGAATCACGGGTCTCCCTCCTTACTTGGCCTTCTCAATGATTTCCACCAGCCGCCAGTGCTTCTCGCGGCTTATCGGGCGTGTTTCCATCACGAGGACGCGGTCGCCCACCCCGCATTCGTTTTTCTCGTCATGCGCCTTCAGCTTCGTCGTACGGTTCATGATCTTGCCGTAAAGCGGATGCTGTACGCGCGTCCGAATGGCAACCACGATGGTCTTATCCATCTTATCACTCACGACCACGCCGGTACGGGTCTTGCGGAGTCCTCTTGCTTCAGACATGGTAAACTGCTCCCTTCTCATCAAGCCTTAAGCTCTATCTGGCGGATCATGGTCTTGGCGCGCGCGATATCGCGCCTGACTTCCCTGATCACCATGGTGTTCTCAAGCTGGCCTGTGGCAAGCTGAAAGCGGAGGTTAAACAGCTCGGCCTTGAGCTCCTTTACCTTTGCCTCAAGCGCGGCGGAATCCATCTTCCTCATCTCACTGGCCTTCATTGCGCTTCACCCCCTGCGCTCTCGTCCTTTTTGACGAACTTGCACTTAAGCGGAAGCTTGTGGGCGGCAAGGCGGAGCGCCTCACGGGCCATCGCCTCTTCCACACCGGCGATCTCAAAGAGAATCCTGCCCGGCTTTACCACAGCAACCCAGTACTCCGGCGAGCCTTTTCCTGAGCCCATGCGGGTTTCCGCCGGCTTTTCCGTCACGGGCTTGTCGGGGAAAATCTTGATCCAAACCTGGCCGCCGCGCCGGGTATAGCGCGTCAGCGCGATACGCGCGGCTTCAATCTGATTGGACGTGACCCAAGCCGGCTCCAGGGCGACCAGCCCATATTCGCCGTACGCGATGAAATTGCCGCGCGTGGCCTTGCCCTTCATGCGGCCGCGAAACACGCGGCGCCGCTTTACTCTCTTGGGCATCAACATGCTTTATCTGCCTCCTTCGGCCCGCACAGGGTGCTTTTTGCTCTTGGGCAGAATCTGCCCCTTGTAAATCCAAACCTTGACCCCAAGGCGGCCATAGGTCGTCTTCGCTTCCGCAAACCCGTAGTCGATGTTCGCGCGAAGCGTCTGCAGCGGGATCGAGCCCTCATGGTACCCTTCCGAGCGGGCGATGTCCGCGCCGCCCAGGCGGCCGCTGACCGCGGTTTTGATACCCTTGGCGCCGCCCTTCATCGCGCGCTGAATGGATTGCTTCATCGCGCGGCGGAACGAGATGCGGCGCTCCAGCTGCTGGGCAATGCTTTCCGCCACCAGCTGCGCGTCGGTCTCCGGGTTTTTGATCTCCATGATGTTGAGCGAGACCGGCAGCTTCGTAAAATTCTCAATTTGCTTTTTGAGCATCTCCACGCCCGCGCCGCCCTTGCCGATGACAACGCCCGGCTTGGCGGTGAAGAGCGTAACGGTCAATTTGCCCGTGGCCCGCTCAATGTCAATGTGGGAAATGCCCGCCACGTACAGCTTTTCTTTGAGCATCTTGCGCAGTTTGAAATCCGCCTCAAGGTTGTTGGCGAAATCCTTTTTATTTGCAAACCAGCGGGTGCTCCAGTCCGTAATGATGCCGACGCGCGCGCCGTGGGGGTTTACTTTCTGACCCAAAATGAATTCCTCCTTCTCCCTCTATGCCTTGGTGTCCAAAATGACGGTGATGTGGCTCGTGCGCTTGAGCATCGGGGACGCGCTGCCGCGCGACCTTGCGACATAGCGCTTGAGCGTCGGGCCCGGGTTGGCGAACACTTCGGCGACATACAGCTCGTCACGGGAAAGCTCTAAATTGTTCTCCGCGTTGGCGATCGCGGAATTTAACAGCTTCTCCACAATGGGCGCGGCGGACTTGGGCGTATACATCAGGATCGCGAGGGCCTGATCGACCTGCTTGCCGCGGATCAGATCGATGACGATCTTCACTTTGCGCGGGGAGATACGGATGTGTTTCGCAATCGCGCGCGGCCGCTTGTCGGCATTTGCCCTGCGGGCTTCCGCCTTTTCACGGGTTCTGGTGGCCATTCATCTCATCTCCTTTACTTGCGGCCAGACGCTTTTTCGCCCGCGTGGCCGCGGAACGTGCGGGTCGGGGCAAACTCGCCCAGCTTATGTCCGACCATTTCCTCCGTGATATAGACCGGCACATGCTTGCGGCCGTCATGCACGGCGACCGTGTGCCCCACAAAATCCGGGAAAATGGTGCTCGCGCGGCTCCATGTCTTCAGGACCATTTTTTTGCCGCTGCCATTCATGGCGATAATTTTGTTGAAAAGGCGTTCGCTGACGAACGGGCCCTTTTTGACGGATCTGCTCATGCGTTTGCCTCCCTACCTTTTACTCACGCGCTTGACGATCATCTTGTTGGAATACTTCTTATGCTTCCGCGTCTTCAGGCCCAGCGCCGGCTTGCCCCATGGCGTCACCGGGGCCGGCATGCCGACAGGGCTCTTGCCCTCGCCGCCGCCGTGCGGGTGGTCGCACGGATTCATGACCACGCCGCGGACCGTCGGGCGCACGCCCATGTGGCGCTTGCGGCCCGCCTTGCCGATGCGGACGTTTTCATGATCCGAGTTGCCGACTGTTCCGATCGTCGCCTTGGCGCTCATGGGGATCTTGCGCACCTCGCCGCTGGGCAGGCGAACCTGCGCGTAACTGCCTTCCTTGGCCATCAGCTGCGCGCTGTTGCCGGCGCTGCGGACGAGCTGGCCGCCCCGGCCCGTCTTGATCTCCACGTTATGGATCAGCGTGCCCAGCGGGATGTTTGCGATGGGCAGCGCGTTGCCGGGCTTGATATCGGCCGTGGGGCCGGAAATCACGGTGTCGCCGGCTTTCAGGCCCTGTGGGGCCAGAATGTAGCGCTTTTCGCCGTCCGCATAATGCAGCAGCGCGATAAACGCGGAGCGGTTGGGGTCATACTCAATGGCCGCGACCTTGGCCGGGATGTCGTCCTTGTCGCGCCTGAAGTCAATGATACGATACTTGACCTTGTTCCCGCCGCCCTGATGGCGGACGGAAATCTTGCCCTGGTTGTTGCGGCCGGCATGCTTCTTTAAATATTCCGTCAAGGAGCGCTCCGGCTCTTTTTTCGTCAGCTCCTCAAACGTCAGCACCGACGTAAACCGCCTTGCCGGCGAAGTCGGCTTGTAGACTCTGATACCCATGCTAGGTGGCCCCCCCTTACTGTGCCATGCCGTCGAAGAATTCGATTCCCTTGGAATCCTTCTTGAGCGTGACATAGGCTTTCTTGATTTCCGGCGTACGGCCTGAGGTTTTGCCCTGCCGCTTGATCTTGCCCAGCGTACGAAGCGTGTTGACCTTCTCCACCTTTACGCCGAACACCGCTTCCAAGGCTTTCTTGATCTCCGTGCGGTTGGCGGCGATATCCACCTCAAAAATATACCGCTTGTCCGCAAACCCTTCATACGCCTTTTCCGACAGCACCGGACGGCGGATGATATCATGGGGATCCTTCATTGCGCGTACACCTCCTCAGCCTGGCGGACCGCGTCCCGCGTGAGAATGAACGCGTCATGACGCAGAATCTCATAGACGTTAATCGTGTTAATCAGCGCGACGGTCACGCCGGGGATGTTCCGGCTCGCGCGAAGGAGCGATTCGTCCTTCTCCGCGACGAGAACCAGCGCCTTCTTTGTCGCGCCCAGGTTTCGGAGCACCTTGACCATCTCGCGCGTCTTGGGGGCCGGCAACGCCAGCCTGTCGAGCACGATAATCTCCTCCGCCTGCGCCTTGGACGTAAACGCGGAACGCATCGCCAGGCGGCGGACCTTCTTGGGCACGGAAATGTCATAGCCGCGGGGCTTTGGCGCGAAAACCACGCCGCCCTTCTTGAACTGCGGCGCGCGGCTGCCATGATGGCGCGCGCGGCCGGTGCCCTTCTGGCGGTAGATCTTCTTGCCGCCGCCGCGCACCTCGGTACGGGTCAGCGCGGACTGCGTGCCCACGCGCCGGCCGTTGAGGATGGCGCGCACGACCATGTGCATCGCGAACGGGTTCACCTCGGCGGCAAAAAGCGCCTCGCTGAGCGCGATCTCGCCGACGGTTTTTCCCTCGGTATTTTTTACATTCACAGTAGGCATTTCGTCGTTTCCTCCTTCCTCAAGCCTTCACGGCGCCGCGCACGAGCAGCAGGCCGCCGTTGGGGCCGGGCACCGCGCCGCGCACGAGCAGCAAGTCGCGCTCAGCGTCCACGCGTACCACGGACAGGTTCTGGATGGTAACCTTTTCCACGCCATAGTGGCCGGGCATGTGCTTGTTCTTGAACACGCGGGACGGATCGGAATTCGCGCCCATGGAACCCACGCCGCGATGGTATTTGGAGCCGTGCGCCATGGGACCGGTGTGCTGGTTCCAGCGCTGAATGACCCCGGTGAAGCCATGGCCCTTGGAAATGCCCGTCACATCCACCTTCTCGCCCGGCTCAAAGATATCCGCCTTGATGACCTGGCCGATTTCATACGCTTCGCAGTCCGCGAGACGGAACTCGCGCAGCCTGCGCGTTGGCTTCACGCCCGCTTTCTTGAAATGGCCGCGCAGAGGCTTGTTGAGCAACTTTTCCACCCGATGCTCGGGGACCTGCTCAAAACCCACCTGAATGGCGGCGTATCCATCATTTTGAACGGTTTTCTTTTGCACTACGGTGCACGGGCCGGCCTGGATGACAGTAACGGGGAGCAGACGCCCGTCGGGCGAAAACACCTGCGTCATGCCAACCTTTTTGCCGACGATTGCTTTCTTCATGGTTAAACCTCCTGTTTACGCTCGAATCACAGCTTGATTTCGATTTCCACACCCGCCGGCAGATCGACCTTTGTCAGCGCGTCCACCGTGCGCGAGGTGGGCTGCAAGATGTCGATGAGCCTTTTATGCGTGCGCAGCTCGAACTGCTCGCGGGAATCCTTGTACTTGTGGGGAGCGCGCAGGATGGTGATAATCTCCTTCTCGGTGGGCAGTGGGATCGGCCCGGACACCTTGGCGCCGGTCCGCTTTGCCGTCTCCACGATGCGCTCTGCGGATTGGTCGATGACGTTGTGCTCATACGCCTTGAGCTTGATACGGATCTTTTGATTGGCCACGTCTTTTCCTCCTTTTTTAGCGGGCGGCCTGCACACTGCGCCGGGTGTTTCCATTCAGAATCTTGGTTCGGAATTCACATTCCGAAATGACACCGGATGATGACCCGCGAGGCGGGGCAGGGAGCCCGTCGCCCGATTGTTCGGACATGGTCCACGATAATTCTCCGGCGGCCAACCGGTAACTTACCGCTTCATCCCAGAACGACAGCCTTCATAGTATAAACCAACCTCCGCACATTTTGCAAGGGGGTGGATAGACTTTTTTTTAATATTTTTTAGCGAAGTTGAATGAAAAAGTAAACGCCAGAGTGGAGGGGGAAGGGAGGCGTTTAGTCATGCAAGAAATTCTGGTAAGCTGAGGGAGCTGAACTGCGGCAAGAATGGAGGAGAATATGAGCCGCAA